>SXGU01455812.1_pt1 | contig 72162 bp, 67 predicted proteins | sample 3174531 | NCBI WGS metagenome assembly SXGU01 (sample SAMN11356863, study PRJNA531348) | freshwater metagenome | isolation source: freshwater sample F1-140 | place: China: Fuxian Lake, Yuxi | collected 2017-12-25 | reverse complement strand
GAGGCCCGCGTGGCCGCGATGGCGGCGATCGACATTGATGCCATCCGTCGCGACCCGGCCGCTCGCCTGCTGGCCGGCGGCGTGGCCCGGAAGGTGCGCGCGCTCGACCTTCGCCTGCGCGCTTGCGGCGAGACGGTCCTCGCCGCGTTCGGCAGCGCCGACCGCAAGGCCGGGCCCGCGACCTACGGCCGCCGCGGCCAGTACCGGGGGGCCTAGGTGGGCCTGCTCGACGCCCTCAACACCGGCGCCCGGGGTCTCGCCGTCGCGAGCGCGGGTATTAATGTCACCACGCAGAACGTGACGGGCGCAGGCACAGAGGGCTATTCCCGCCGCACGCTCCGCACGACGCAGCTCGACCCGATCAACCAGCAGGGGCTGTGGATCGGGCAGGGCGCTACCGCCTCCTCCGTGGCCCGCAGCGCCGATCGTCTGCTCGGGGTCCGCCTGGTCGATGCCACCGGCGCCGAGGGCGCCGCCACCACGCTCAACGACAGCCTCAAGGTCGTGGAGAGCTGGTTCGGCACCGGCGCCACCACCGGCCTCGCCGAGGCCCTCGACGGCTGGTTCGACGCCCTGGGCCAGGCCACGGCCGACCCGTCTGACACCACGCTGCGCCGGTCGGTGGTCACCTCCGCCGAGGGGCTCGCGGCGGTGGTGTCTCGGATCGCCACCGGCCTCGACGACAGCATCAGCACCTTCGAGGAGCAGCTCTCGAGCGGCGTCGACGAGGTGAACAGCATGCTCGCCGAGGTGGCCTCGCTCAACGCCGCGATTGGCAAGTCCGGCGCCACGACTGGCCCGGCCGACCTGCTCGACCGTCGCGACCAGCTCCTGGTGGAGTTGGCCAACCGGTGTGGCGTCACCGCGGACTTGCGCGCCGACGGCCAGGCCGTGGTGATGGTCGGCGGACACGCCGTGGTGTCCGGCCCGGAAGCTCGAGCCCTGGTGGCATCGACCGACGACGAGGGCCGCGTGGCCGTACACGTGACGGTCGACGAGGGTGAGCTCGATGTCACCCCGGTCCTCGGCGGCCAGATGGGTGGGCTGGTGAGCGCCCGCGAGCTGGCCGAGGGCTGGGTTGACGATCTCGACGAGTTTGCCTACAGCTTCGCCACGGCCGTCAACACGCAGCACGCGGCCGGCTACGACACGAGCGGCGCGGCGGGAGGCGACCTGTTCATGGCGCCCAGCGCCACAGCCGGTGCCGCCATGGCGATGGCGGTGGACCCGAGCCTCGCCGAGGCCCCCGACTTGCTGGCGTTCGCCGGCGCGGCGACGGCCCTGGCCGGCGACGGCGACAACCTCGAAGCCATGCTCGAGTTCGAAGACGACACCACCACCTTTGCCGGCCGCACCTCGCGCGCTGTGCTGTCTGGCGTGGTGGCCGACGTGGGATCGGCGGTGGCCGCAGCGGAGGCCGAGGCCGAGGCGGAGTCCGCTCGCCTCAGTGACATCCAGACGATGCGCGACTCGATCTCCGGGGTCGATACCGACGAGGAGGCCACGCACCTGCTCGAGTACCAGGCCGCCTACCGCGCCGCCGCGCGCGTAGTGAGCGCCGCCGACGAGCTGCTCCGGCAGCTCCTGGCCATCGGAGGCTAACGATGCGCGTCACCCAGTCCGGCACGTGGACCATGGTTCGTGCGAACCTGAGCACGATCTTGTCCGACACGCGGAAGGTGGAAGAACAGGCGGTCACCGGTCTCTTGATGAACCGGGCCTCCGACTCGCCCGAGCTGCGGGCCCAGGTCGACGCGCTCTCCGCCGCCGTGGCCGACCAGTCGGTGTACGAGCGCAACGCCACGCAGGCGATGTCGGCCCTCGACACGATGGACAGCTCCCTTTCCCGCGCGCATGACGCGCTCGCGCGAGCGCGGGAGATCGCCATCCAGATGGCCGGCGACACGGTGTCGGCCGACGAGCGGGCACTGGCCGCCGAGGAGATCGGCGCTTTGCGTTCCACGCTGATCGACGCCGCCAACGCGGAGTACGGCGGCCGATACCTATTCGCTGGTACCGCCTACGACAGCCTGCCCTTCGACGACGACGGGAACTACGCCGGGAGCACGGAGGAGCCCTCCACCCGGGTGGGCGAGGACACCTGGGTGGCCACCGGCCGCGACGGCTCGGCCGTCTTCACCGGTGACATCGATGTCTTTGCCGCACTGGCCGACCTACAGGCCGCGCTCGAGAGCGACGACGACACCGGCGTGTCGGACGGGATCACCAACATCGACACCGGCCTCGACCAACTGGTGACGGCCCGCGCCGAGATCGGCAACACCACAAACGTGGCCGAGGATGCGCTCTCGCTCTCGGAGTCACTCAGCGCCGAGTTCCAGACGCGGCTCGACGACCTCGCGGCCGCCGACCCGGCGGAAACCTACACCAAGCTCAGCGAGCTTCGGAGCGCCTACAGCACGGCGCTCCAGGTGGCGGCGAGTGGCAAGAAGCAGGGCCTCTTCGACCTCATCTGAGCGTCTGCAACTCGACGCCCCGCGGCCCCCAAGCCACGGGGCGTCGGCCTTTTTGGCCCCTTCGCGGATCGATTTCAAAGAAAGATCGCCCTGACGCTAATGGCCCGCGAGCCTGGATCCGTCTGTAGGAGTGGGAACGCGAGAAGCGGCCCGAAACCAAAGCAGCAAAAGCTGCACTACCAAGTGGGAGAATCACCATGGCACTCACCGTCAACACGAATGTGGCCGCGAACCGCGCGATGACCCAGCTCGGCAAGGCCGGGCGCGCTCTCAACGGCTCCTTCAGCCGCATCTCGAGCGGTCTCCGCATCGGCAAGGCGGCGGACGACGCGGCCGGCCTCGGCGTGGCCGAGAACCTCAAGGTCGCGGCCAAGTCGGCCAAGGTTGCCCAGCGCAACATCGGCGACGGGGTGAGCATGATCGCCGTGGCGGAAGGTGCCACCAGCGAAGTCTCCAACATGCTTGGCCGTATGCGTGAGCTTGCGGTGCAGAGCGCCTCGGAAACCCTCGGCGACGACGAGCGTGCCTACATCCAGGACGAGTTCGTCGCGCTGGCCGAGGAAGTGGACCGCATCGCCGCCACCACCGAGTTCAACGGGCAAGCGCTCACCGACGGCTCCGCGACCACGTTCGGCGTGCAGGTGGGCATCCACAACACCGCGGACGACCAGGTCGACATCACGATGGGCGACCTCACGGCGGCCACCCTTGGCGTCGACAGCGGCACCCTCGACATGAGCACCTCGGCCGGTGCCTCGTCCGCCCTCACCGGCATCGACGCGGCGATCGAGATGGTCAGCGGTTACCGCTCCGACTACGGTGCCGCCGAGAACCGCCTGGGCAGCGCGCTGAACAACCTGGAGACCTTCGCCGAGAACACGGCGGCCGCCGAGAGCCAGATCCGCGACGCCGACTTCGGCTACGAGTCTGCGGAGCTCGCCAAGAACCAGGTGCTCCAGCAGGCCGGTGTGGCGGTGCTCGCCCAGGCCAAGAGCATGACGCAGAACGTCATCTCGCTCATCCAGTAGGTCGAAACTCCCCCGCCCGGCGGACCGTGAGGGCCGCCGGGTTGCCATTTTTGAAGCACACGCGGAAAAGTCCTCAACTCGCTCTCCGGGCTGCCGAACAGGAAACTGCCAGCCTTGGAGAGATCAAATGGCAATCACCGTCAACACGAACACGGCGGCCAACTCGGCGCTCACCAAGCTGAGCGAGACGTCCCGCCGCCTCAACAAGTCCTTCGAGCGCATCTCGTCCGGTCTCCGCATCGCCCGTGCTGCGGACGACGCCGCCGGACTCGGAGTCGCGGAGAACCTGAAAGTCGCCGCATCGTCCGCGAAGGTCGCCGCCCGCAACATCGGCGACGGCATCTCGATGATCGCGGTGGCGGAAGGGGCCTCCGCCGAGGTGACCAGCATCCTCGGACGCATGCGCGAACTCGCGGTGCAGAGCGCCTCGGAAACGCTCGGCGACGACGAGCGGGCCTACATCCAGGACGAGTACGTCGCCCTGGCCCAGGAGGTGGATCGCATCGCGAACACCACCGAGTTCAACGGCGCGCCGCTCGCGGACGGCACCACCACCACCATCGCGGTGCAGGTGGGCATCCACGCCACCGCCAACGACCAGGTGGATATCACCATGGGCGACCTGCGTGCCACGACGCTCGGCATCGACAGTGGCTCGCTCGACCTGAGCACCTCCGCGGGCGCGTCCGCCGCGCTCGACGTCCTCGACGCCGCCGTCGAGTCCGTCTCTTCCTACCGCTCTGACATGGGCGCGGGTGAAAACCGCCTCAACAGCGCGCTCAACAACCTCGAGGTCTACATCGAGAACACCAAGGCCGCCGAGAGCCAGATCCGCGACGCGGACTTCGGCGAAGAATCGGCCGAATTGTCCAAGATGCAGGTCCTCCAACAGGCGGGCGTGGCGGTCCTCGCCCAGGCGAAGCAGCTGCCGCAGTCGGTCACCCAGCTCCTCCAGAGCTAGTCCGACAATCGCTGACCCATCGTCCCGCCTCCACGGACCTCCGTGGGGGCGGGCGTATGTGTCTGACCACAGCTGAATAATATACGTAGTTAGTCTTCAGTTCTGCGGGTGCCCATCCGATCCTGTGTCCGAGGTAGCTCGCCGTGCCCATCACCGTTGGCGGCATCGTCTCCGGCATCGATACCGATTCGCTGATCGACAAGTTGGTCGCGGCGGCGAGCGTACCGATGACGGTGATGCAGGAAGATGTCGACGAGCTCGAGGAACTCGACGACAGCTACGACGAGATTGCCACGCTCATCGAGACTGCGAAGACCGCGCTCGAGGCCATCGACAGTACAGCGGACATGCGCGCCGCGACGGGGACCAGCTCCGACGAGGACGCGGTGGCGGTCACCACGGACGGCACGGCGGTGACGGGTCGCTACAGCATCGAGGTGAGCGCAATCGCCGCCTCGGAAACAGAGGTGTCACAGGCCTACGCCGACAAGTCGAGCACCGGGGTTGTGCCCGAGGGCACGCTGTCGATCACCTATGCGGGCACGACGACCGCGCTCACCATCGACAGCACCAACTCCTCCCTCGAAGACATCGCCGATCTCATCAACGAGAACATCAGCGGCGTGGCGGCGTACATCATGGACACCGGCGACGCGACCTCGCCCTACCGCCTCGTGATCGCCGGACTCGACACCGGGTCCGACAACACGATCACCGTCGACACCAGCGGACTCACCGGCACCACCGGGACGGTTCCGAGCTTCACCGAGACGAGCACCGCGACCGACGCCACGCTCACGGTCAATGGCATTACGGTCACTCATGCCGACAACGACGTGGACGGCGTGATCGAGGGCATCACCTTCAACATCAACGAGGTCACCACCTCGCCGGTGACGATCGACGTCGACACCGACATCGACACCACGGTGGCCAACATCCAGGGCTTCGTCGACGCCTACAACGCGGTGCGAAAGTACATCAACACGCACCGGGCCTACGACAGCGAGAATAGCATCAAGGGCGAGTTCGTGGGCGAGAGCCTCGTCGTCAACATGATGCGCTCGATGCAAACGGCGGTGTCGAGCGCGTACAGCACGGGCAGCACCTACACCTCGCTGGCGTCGATTGGCTTCGAGACGCAGCAGGACGGCACCATCGAGCTCGACACCGACGCGCTCGAGGCCGCGCTCGAGGCGGCCCCCGGCGAGGTTGGCCAGCTGTTCGAGACGGACAGCGACGGCTTCGGCGACGCCTTCAAGGCGGTGATCGAGATGTACGCCGACGAGGACGAGGGTTTCATCGCCACCCGGCAAGAGGCGATCAACGACCAGATCGACGTACTCGAGGAAGACATCGAGGACTTCGAGACTCGGATGGAGGCCTACGAGGCGCGCCTGCAGCAGCAATTTCTCGCCATGGAACTGGCGATGGCTGAGATGCAGGATGCCGCCGCGCAGCTGGAGGCATTGTTGCCTTCATCTAGCAGCAGCGATGACGATGAGTAGGGGAGGTCACGATGAAAGGAATCGCTCAATACCAGACCAACCGAGTCCACGGCGCCACGCCCGGCGAGCTGGTGGTCTTGCTCCTCGAGACGGCGGGAACGCGCCTCGGCGCGGCGCGCGAGCACATGGAGGTCGGCCGTCGCATGGCCTGGATCGCCGAGCTCGCGAAGGTGCGTCCGATCTACCTCGAGCTGATGCTCGCGCTCGATCACACCACTGCGCCGGAACTCACCCGGAACCTGCATGTCACTTACGCCTGGGCCATCCAGCGCCTCGGCGAGCTGGGCAAGACGGGTGACGTCGGTGGCACCGAGGCCCTGCTCCGGGTGAACAACACCTTGCTCGACGCCTTCCGCCAGGTCGTGATCGCCGGGGCCGACGCCGAGGCCGAACCCGTGGCCGCGCCGTGAGCGATCCGGTCGAGGCCCTGGTCGCCCGCGTCGATCACCTCGCGTGGTCGTGGACGCAAGGTGCCCGCGTCCGGCCGGCCGAGCTCAGGCGAGTGATGGACGAGGTCCACGCCCTCGCGGCGTCGTCGTCGCCCGACGTCGTGGAGCGGCTCATCGGCCGAGTGCGGCACCTGTCGGACGCCCTGGCCAAGGCACGCTTGCGCGCCGAGAGTGAGCTCACCGCGATCCCGGCCCGGCGCCGGGCCATCCGCGCGCAGCTCCAGCCCAAGTTCGTGGCGCCCGGCACCCGGATGCGGAAGCGGGCCTAGGGAGGAATCATGTTGCTTTTCACCTATGCCCTCGCTGCCGAGCCCGCTGTCACCGAGGTGGCTGTGGGCTTCGCCGCGAACGGGGAGGCGGTGTTTCAGGATGGCCTCAAGCGCGTGTACGAAGACATCGGGGGCAGCGTTGGCGGCGAAATCATGGTCTCGGCGCGCACCCGGTGGCCCGTCGAGATCTCACTCGAGGGTGGATTTCGCGAGCTGGCGGGCACCCGGGAGGGCGGCACGGCGGCCACGGCGCTGTGGTACGCCCCGGTGAGCGCGCTAGTGTCCGCACGTTACGACGCTGGGCGGATGGCGCTCCTGGCGGGCGCTGGACCCTCCTGGGTGATGTACGGCGAGAGCACAGGCGAAGTGCTCGACACCGAACGCTCCGACAGCGGCGCGCGTCCCGGGCTCTTGTTCGAGGCGAGCGGACGCTGGCACACGGACTGGATTCGTCCCACGCTGCACCACCCTGGGGAAGGTCCGCGGGGCCTGGACGTGTTCGTGGCGCTCGGCTACCGCTACAGCGATGTCAACGACGCGGCGCGCGAGGCCAACACCTGCATGGAAGCGCCCTGCGGCATCGACCTGTCGGCCGCCCGCGTGTCGGCCGGCCTGGCGTTGAGGCTCTAGTGAGCCTGGGCGGCGTCCTCCTCCTCGTCGCGGGCCTGGCCACGGCCGAAGGGGCGGAACCTGTGCGCCTGGTGGCCTCCCCGTCGGCGGTGGTGGAGGTCTTGCCTGCGCAACATGGCCGGGTGGACGTGCTGGTGCACGAGAACACCGAGGACCTTCGGGTACAGCTGCGGGCACTGAAGCACGCGGCCGTGCGCGATGCCCGGGCCATCGACACCGGCGGCGACTGGGTCCTGAGCTTCTACATGCGCGACGGCGCCACCACGTTGGAACTCGTCGGCACGCCGGGGACCGTGGTGCTGGTGCCGGTCCGGACGACGAACCCGACCACAACGATCGAGCCCCTCGACGCGGCAGCCGCCCTCGCCGAGGTCCCGCGGCCGCTGGTATGCCGGGCGGACGAGGTTGCGCTGTCGCCCTTGCCCACCGGGGAAACGCGGTGGGCCGACGCCGCTCTCCACCCGGCGCCGATGGTCCCCACCTGGGGAACGGCCGAGGTGCACGAGGCGAGCTGGGCGATGGTCGACGAGGCGCGAAGTGCACTCTCGCGGCCGGGGGCGCCTCGCGGAAAGCTGCTTTATCGGCTCGGCGCCTTGCATCGCGAGCTCGGCCATGCGCGCGAGGCGGCCTGGTACTTCGGCGAGGCGGCAGGTACTGAAGGCATCGCCGCACCCGACGCGGCGGCGGCGCTCATGCAGCGGGCTCGCTCGCTCCTGCTGGTGGGGGCGTACCCGGCGGCCGCCAATGTTGCTCGCCTCGCGATGAGGCGCGGTGCGCCCCCCGAGATGGTGCTCCACGCGGTCACCCTCGCGGCGTGGCTTGGCCGGGCGCCCGAGGCCCCGGGGCTGGGGCGCGCGCTCGCGGGGTCGGCCACCACCATCGAGTCGCGCGTGCTCGCCGCCGGTGTACTCGGGGGCGGCGGCTGCACCGCCGAGGCCCTCGAACTCCTTCGCCCGGTGGCCCGTCGGGTGGCCCCCGCGCGCCGAGACGAGGCGCAGCTCTTCCTCGCCGACCTGTTGTACCGGCACGGCGAGTTGGACGGCGCCGCGGCGCTGCTCGGCAACGTGGATAGTCGCAAGCTCGATGGCGAACGACTCGCCGTGTGGCGGCAACGCGGTCGCCTCGGGACCATGGCTCGCCTCGCGCCCACCGGGTGGGCCGCCTACCTGCCCGACCTCCGTCACGACGCCACCTTGGGTGGGGCTGCGTCGATGGACGCGCTGCACGTGCTGGCACAAGTGTACGTGGCCACGGGCGAGGATCGCGAGGCCATCGGCGCATGGACCGAGCTCCTACGTCGCGACGAGTCGCGGGTGGACGGCGTGGCGGGTGCTCGCCTCGCGACGGCATGGGCACGGCGCTCCGCCCAGTTGATCGACGCGGAGCGCGAGGGCGACGCGCTCCTGCTCCATCGAGGCGCGTGGAATGACGGGCTGGCGGTCCACCTCGACGATTTGTCGCCGCTCGCCGCCGTCGCCCGCGGCTACACATCCCTCGGGTTCACCGATCAGGCGCTCCACGCCTGGAAGACCATCGCCACCACCGAGGAGGCCCGAGGTCGCGACAGCGCTGCGGCCGTGCACGAGCTGGCGGCGCTCTACGTCACCACCGGAGCGCTCGGCGATGCCCGCGACAGCATCCGCTGGTTGCGTCGCCGCCCCTACGGCAAGGCTCACGCCCAGGAGCTCGACACGCTCGAGCTGGCGGCGCGAGGGGAGGCCCCAGGGCAGGTGAGCGCGGCCACGGGCTGCGCGGGGGTGGCGCCGGAGCGCTCCGCACTGTGCGCGGCGCTGGCGGGCGAAGCCGAGGCGCAGAAGGCCTTCGATGCCACGCTGGCGAAGAAAAGATTCGCGAGCCGCTAAACATCTCCCGGGCCTGACCGAAGAGTGAATTGGAGGTTCTCTCCATGTCACCAACCGGCGGACTCAAACTCTTCGACGGCCTCTACACGGGGCTCGAGAACGTGCTCGACCTGCGTCGTGCCCAGCACGCCGTGGGTGCTTCGAACCTCGCGAACGCCAACACCCCTGGCTACCTGGCGAAGGAAGTTCCTTTCGACGCCCTCTTGCTCGAGGTCATGGACCTTCCCATCGGCGGCGAGTCGGTGTCGCCCGAGGCACGCGTGATGGAGACGATGAGCGAGGTGGCCGCGCCCGAGGCCTCGCTCGACGGGAACTCGGTGAACGCGGAGACCGAGGCCACGCGGCTCATGGAAAACCGGGTGATGTACGAGGCGGTGGCTGGCGGGCTCTCCCGCAGGCTTGCCATGCTTCGCTTCGCCGCTTCCGACGGGAAGATGTAATGGCTGATATTCTCGATACCTTTTCCATCGCGTCGAGTGGCCTCGCCGCCGAGCGCGTCCGGTTGCAGTCCATCGCCTCGAACATGGCCAATGCGCGCACCACGCGCACACCCGAGGGCGGTCCCTACCAGCGGCAGGTGCCGGTCTTCCAGGCAGAGCTCATCGATCCCTTCGGCGAGTCACTCGACGCGGCCACGAGCCGCGTCCGGGTGGACGAGGTGAAGAGAGACGAGCGGCCGCCTGTGCTCGTGCACGACCCGACTCACCCCGACGCGGGGCCCGACGGCATGGTGGCCTACCCGGACATCAACGTGCTGGAGGAGATGGTCGACATGATGACCGCCCAGCGTGCCTACGAGGCCAACGCGAACGTGGTGGAGGCCACCCGCGACATGGCCATGACCGCCATCGGGATCGGGAGGTAGCGATGATCAAGGGCATCGGCAGCGGTGTTGGCGGGCTCGAAGAAGCGCTCGCCCAGGCCGCGAAGAAACAGAAGGCGCACGGCACCGAGGAGGCAGCTGGCGCCGACTTCGGGAGCAACCTCACCAGCGCTGTCCAGTCGGTGGAAAACCAGGCCGCCCAGGGCGACCAGTCCCTCTACCGCGTGGCGAGCGGACAGGATGCCGACCTCGCCGGGATGATGATCGCCCTCGAGGAAGCCAACATCGGCCTCCGCGCCATGGCGAGCGTGAGGGACAAGGTCGTCGAGGCGTACCAACAAATCTGGAATATGCCGATCTGATTGTTGGAGGGGGGAAACCCGCACGTTGTTGGTTTTGAGGTGGGAAACCCGCATGGGCGGGTTTCCCACCTACCGCGCCATGCCCTCCGGGCTCCGAGCTGCGCTCTCCGCCCTGCGGCGATGCCCGTGCAGATAGCACGGGCATCGTGGCGCTCTCCCCCCTTCCCTTGACACACCGTCCCTTGGGGGAGGTGGTTGTTGCGACTCGCCGGCTTGGGTGGGGGCTAGAGCCGACGGCGGCGGGCCCAGGGCAGCGCGGCGGCCGCGAGCCCCAGCCACGCGGGCGACAGGCCTGTGCTGCAGCCGCAGGCGGCGTCCGGGGCCTCGCCCAGGTCCAGGCCGCCGTCGTCGTCTTGCGTGGGGGTGCCGTCGCAGAAGCTGTCCACGCAGCCGTAGTTCATCTCGAGGTCGTCCGCGAAGACCGTCTGGGTGGGCTCGTAGATCTGCGTGTGGTAGAGAACCAGGTCCTCGGTGGCCTGGTCGGGGGTGTAGCGGAAGCGCAGGCGGCTCAGGTGGTGGTTCCAGTAGTCGCCGCGGAAGCCGAGCATCGCCACGTCTTCTTCGGTGAGGTTGTAGCCGGTGCAGGGGTTGCAGTCGTAGGGCTGGCCGGCGTACTCGACCGTCCAAGCGCCGGTTTTCTCCGCCTCCCAGCTCTCCACGAAGTGGTCCTCGTAGAAGGTGTCGAAGTCCTCGGACGCGGCATCGCCCCAGATGCACCGGTCGGGCACGTCGAACTCGGTGTAGTTCGCGAGGCCCACCTTGCCGTCCCCCACGTCGTTGAGCGCGTAGATGACCATGTCCTGCACGCCCGGCGAGTTGAGCGTGGCGAGGCGGATGGGAATGGCGAAGATGTCGCTCTCGTAGGAGATCTGCAGCGGCGACAACGGCAGGCCGTTGGCCTCTGCCGCCTCGTCGGCCACCTTGGCGGTGAGGAAGTAGCTGCCCGCGTCGATGTACTCGGCGAGGCGCTCGTCGGCGCCGGCCGGCAGGAAGAAGCCCTTCTGGTCGAGGTAGTCCTGGAGGCCAGACGACTCGGTGGAGGAGAGGATCGTCACCTCGTACTCGCCCACCAGGTAGTTCGCCTCCACCTCCACGTCGCTGTCGCTGTCACTGTCGGTGTCGCTGTCCGACTCCCCGGCGTCGAGGGCGTAGTTGCCGCTGTCCTGCGGGCAGCCGGCGTCGTTCACGTGCATGGGCGCCGAGTAGGCGTTCAGGCGCGCGAAGATGTCGGCGTCGAGCGTCTGGATCTCGTCTTGCTCCAGGATCGTCGACACGGGCAGCACCAGCGCAAAGGACTGCTTGTCGCCATAGGGATTGATCGACACCGAGAAGGTGGTGCGGTTGTCCTGGCGCACGATGGCCACCTGGGCCACGTCGAAGGACAACTGCGAGGGGGTCCCGGTCGCGACGGTGGGGCACGCGTCGGCGGGCGTGGCGAGGAAGAGGAGCGGAAGCATGGCGAAGCGTACACCGCCTTCGGCTCACTCGCCGAGATCAACCACTCTCCCCGGTCCGATGACCGACGCCACGCAGGACAGCTCGCCGGGCGCGAGCAGATCGTCGTGCACCACGACGTAGCGGATACCCCAGCTTTTCAGCTGCTCGATCCCCTCAGCGGGGCCTTGGACCGTGTCCTGGACCAGCCAGGCCTGCAAGGGCGGGTGGCCGTCGCGCGACACCGTGTGTGTCCGAGGGTCGTCGAGGCAGGCCATGAGCCCCTGGTAGGTGGCGTTCTCGCGCCAGGGGCGCGGCAAGAACACGTTGAGCGTGTAGGGCACCTCGCGACCGTGCACCGCCTGGAGCCCGAGCCACTGCCGGTTCCGGTCGCGGTACTCCGGCGGGAAATCCCAGCGTCCCCCGGGCTCTGGGAGCACGTCAGGATCCGCCACCGACGCGGTTGCCAGCGAGCCACTGGCCGGTGATACAAACCATGTATCAGCGAGTACCGCTGCCGACGCCGCCATCGCCAGCCGAGGCCGCTTCCCCAGCGCTGAGGCCGCTGCGGCCAGGACGAGGAGGGGGAGGATCGTGAGGCGATAGGGGTGGTGTACACCGCGGAAGGGTGAGCCCGGGATGTACAGCAAGGCCGCGGGCAAGGGCACGATCTGCCCGCCCACGCGCACCGGCTTGCTGTCGACGTGAAGCGTCGGCCCGAGAGCGAGGATCCCGGCGAGCAGCGCCGCCTTCCACCAGCGGCGCAGGCCTGGGAGGGCCGCGAGCATCGCCGCGACGCCGAGGTAGGCCACGTGCCGGATGCCGTGGTTCCCCCGGGCTCGGAGGTCTGGGTAGAAGTGATCGCCAGGCATGACGAAGCTCAACAGATCGTTGGCCGGGAGGTACACCCAGTCCCAGCCTGGGGCGCTCTCGGCGCGGATGAGACTGTCAGGTTGGTGCAGCGAGAACCAAGTTGCGAACAAGTTGGGTGCGGCGGCGATCGTCGTGATTGCGCCCACGCTGATACATCGTTGGAGTATCACTTGTATCGGCGCGCCGCACGACAGCGCCGCCATGAGCACCACCACCGCGCCGAAGAGTCCGTAGTAGCCGTTGGCCCAGCCGAGCCAGCCCCAGGCGAGCGCGGGCACCACCCAGCCGCCCCGCCCGTCGAGGTAGCGGAGCATCCCGAGGAAGAGGAGGGGGAAGGGGAAGAGATGGAAATACTCGCTCACCCCCGAGTGCACCAGGCCGAGGGCGAAGGGCGAGGCGCCGAAGATGACGGCGGCGAGCCAGCCTCCCGCGCGGCCACCGCCGAGCGACCGTCCCATCGCGTAGGCGGCCAGCATCGCCGCCCAGAGCTGGGCGATCACCCCGAGGGCGTAGGCCACGGGTGCCCCGGCCACGAGCTGCACAGGGAGTGACAAGATGGCGCCGAGGGTATCGGGAAACCAGAGGCTTCCCGACTCGGGAATGCCGAACTGGGTGGCATGCAGGGGGAGATCCCCGCGCCGCAGCTCGTCGAGCACCCACCAGTAGCCGTGAAGGTGCTCGTAGGCGTCGGACTGGGGGTGTCCCGGGATGGCCGTGCCGAGCTGGATGACCGCCGGCCAGGTGGAGATGAGCGCCACGAGGAGCATGCCGAGGGCCGCCGGGACGTGGGCGCGGAGGGGCGTCACGAGGCGGGGTTTAGCGCGGTGGGGTCACGGCGGGGCGCCTCCTGCCGTCAAGGTCATCCCCCCCAAAATCGGACACTCGGCCTAGTCATCCTACAAAAAATAGGACTCGGGCGACACCTTTTGGCACCGAACAGGGTCTCCGGTCGGGGTCGAATCGAAATTATCGGCGTTCGCTGGTTGGGGCGCCTGGCGACCCTGGGCTCCGAGTCCTATTTTTTCCCCCATGACTAGCGCTGGTGTCCTAGTTCGAAGGGCATGACCTCGCCGGCGGCGCCGATCGCCGCGCCGCGCGCCCGTCGCCGAGTTGCCCCGCCACGTTCCCACCGGTAAAATGCCCGAGGTGATGCTTCTTCTTGCCGCCCTCGCCGCCGCTGCCGAGCCGCGGGTGTTGCTGTACACAATGGGCGTGGGCGACGAGCTGCTCGGCCGCTGGGGGCACGCCGCCCTGTGCATCGTCCCTCGCGACTCGACCGTCGGTCCCTGCTACGACTATGGCTATACCGACTACTCCTCCACCTTCGGGGTGATCTGGGAGTTCTACCGCTCGGAAGGCAAGTACTGGGGGGAAACAGAGAACCTCCCGCTCCTCGTGAAGCGATTCCGCAATCGCGATCAGGACATCTGGTACCAGGAGCTGCGCCTCGCTCCGGGCGAGGCCGACAAGCTCGCGGTACGCCTGTCGGAGAGCGTCGAAGGCGACGACAAGTACTACATCTACCACCACTTTCACGACAACTGCTCCACGCGCGTTCGCGACTTCATCGACGAGGCCACGGATGGTGCCCTGCGTCGTGACAGCGATACACCGGAGGGCGCGACCTACCGATCCATGGCCGAGCTCGGCCTCTCTGGCTTCTGGCCCCTGCAGGTGGCGCTCGAGTTGGGACTCGGCCGCGAAGCCGATCGGCACACCACGCCGTGGCAGCGCATGCTCCACCCCGACGAGCTGCGTGCGCAAGTGGCGTCGCGCCTGGGCGCCGAGCCGCGAGTGATCTACACCCGCAAGGGACCGTCCCCCGTCGACCAGTCGCACCAGGGCCGCTGGATGGTGGGCGGGACGGGGCTGGTTCTCGGGGGCCTGGTGGCGGGGCTCAACCGGACAGATGCGCGCGCCGCCGCCTTCATCGCGGGGCTGGCTGCCGGTCTCCCCGGCCTTGTGTTCTGGCTGTCCGCTTGCATCACCGCCTTGAGCGAGCTGCGCTGGAACGAGGTGCTCCTGTGCCTGCTCCCCGTCGACCTCGCTCTGCCCTGGCTTCCGCGTGCCGACCGGTACGCGGAGCTGCGCCTCCTCGGGCTCGCGCTCGTGGCTGTCCTCTGGGCTACGGGGGTGCTCGTCCAGCCGCTCGGTCCCGTGCTACTTCTCGCGGCCGCCCCGCTCGCCGCGTGGCGTTGGTTCCGTCCTGCCCGGAGTCCCCAGTGAGCTTCTTTTTCCTCGCCTGCGCGGCCCCCGACACGGAGTCGGCGAGCTCGGTCAACGACACCGCCCACGACAGCGGCGAGGTTGAAGAAGGCCCCCAGCCAGCCCCGCTCGCAGCGCTCTCCTCGGGGGAGTGCCCGTCGCTCGAGGCTAGCGGCACGTCGAGCTTCCTCAGCAGCGGGGTGGAGCGCAGCGTCACGGTCATCGTCCCGAGCACGCCCGCCGCCGACATGCCGCTCTACTTCTTCTTTCACGGCCTCGACGACCCGAGCGCCACCGACCATCCCGGCGCCAGCTGGTCGAGCCAGCTCGACGTGCAGTCCCTCGCCGACGACACCGGCACGGTCTGGGTCTTCGCCGACTCCCCCATCCAGAACATGTACGGCTACGAGTTCTACCTGTGGAACCTGGAAACCACCGGCAACCTCGACCTTGTGCTCTACGACGACCTGCGCAGCTGCGTGGCTGAAAACCTCGATGTCGACCTGTCCCGCGCCTCGGCGATGGGCTTCTCGGGCGGCGCCCTGTTCACAACGCTCCTCCTCGCCCACCGTGCCGACACGCTCGCCACCGTGGTGCAACTCTCGGGGGGTGCCGACCTCACTGTACCCACCTTCGACGAGCTGCTCGCGCTCTACGCCGAGCCGGCCACCGACCTGCCGGTCTTGCTCACCACGGGCGGCGAAGCCGACGTGTGGCCGAACGAATCGCTCAAGATCGTCGACTTCTACGCCGCCTCCGACACGCTCCAGGGCTACCTCCTCGACGACGGTCACTACGTGGTGCGCTGCAACGACGAGAAGGGGCACTCCGTCAATCGCGCCGACTGGGACCTGGGCGTGAGCTGGCTCCTCGCCCACAGCTTCGGCGGGGCCTCGCCCTTCGCCTCCGCGGGCCTCGGCGACGACGCGGACTGGTGCGCCGAGGCCGAGCTTTCCACGGGCGAGGAGTAGGGGTCGACTTTTATTCGCCGGGGCGACTCAAGCGGCGGAGGCAGTGACCGATGCCAACGACGTAGCCGCCCCCCGCATGGACAACCTAAAGAACCAGCTCAGCGCCTTCTGGAACGGACTCGACGAGTCCCGCAAGCGCATCCTGATGCTGGCCGTTGTCGCGGCCCTGAGCGTGGTGGTGGGCGTCGGTGCCTGGGCGAGCCAGCCGAGCTTCGTGACGCTCTCCCGGGTGAACGACAGCGACGCTCGCGGGGTGGTGACCGACCAGCTCAGCCGCGCAGGGGTTCGCTGGCGTATCGCCGACGACGGGGCCACCATCGAGGTCCGCGAGGAAGACGAGGGGATGGCACGTCGCGAGGCCGCCGGTGAGCACGGGCTGGTGGGCATCGACGGGGTTGAGCAGCTCGACCCCTGGGTGACCCCCTTCCAGGAGCAGCTGCACAAGCAACGCATGCTCCAGAACGACCTCGTCAAGGCCATCAACGGCATCGAGGGCGTGGAGAAGAGCACCGTCCACTTGAATATTCGCGCCGCCAGCGACTTCCTGAGCGACCACCGCAGCTCCACCGCCGCCGTCACCGTGCGCAGCGACGAGGGCGTGACGCTCGGCAAGGAGATCGGTCGCTCGATCTCCCGGCTGGTGTCGCACTCCGTGGCGGGCATGACCGAGGCCGAGGTGTCGGTGATCGACCAGCGGACGGGTCGCGCGCTCTGGACCGGCGAGAACGTCGATGAGACCGACGCCGGCGCGTCCGACGCCGCCCAGCGTCGCGGCGAGCGCATCGCCGCGCAGGCCACCGACGCGCTGGTCGCGGTGCTTGGCAGTCCCGAGAAGGTCCGTGTGACGGTGTCGGTCGACCTCACCACCGCCAGCAGCCAGTCCACGGTCAACGCCATCGACCCCGACAGCGCCGCGGCGCTGAAGGAAAAGCTCGAGACGCAGGCGAACGGCAGCAGCAAGCCCGAGGGCGGCGCGGTGGGCGTGGCGTCGAACACGCCCGAGAGCGCGGCGGCGGCCTCGAACAGCTCCACCACGAGCAAGCGCGAGCACGTCGAGACGGCCTACCAGTACACCACCACGCAGACGACCACCGTGCAGCCGGCCGGCGAGGTGAAGCGCCTCAGCGCCGCCGTCTACATCGACCAGGCGGCCGTCGCGGCCCTGGCGACGGCGGGCGGCGTGGAGGAAGCGGCCATGAAGGCCACGCTCACCGAGTCGGTGCGCGCGGCGGTGGGCGCCGACGACAAGCGCGGTGACAGCGTGGTGGTGAGCTTCGTGCCCTTCGCGGAGGTGCCCATGAGCGACGCCGAGATTGGTGCCGCTGGCCTGCCCTGGGAGAGCCTCGCGCAGTCGGCGGTGGCGTTCGCGGCGGTGGTGCTGACCTTCCTCTTCGTGGTCCGCCCGCTGGTTCGGCAGGTGTCCGCGCCGAAGGTCGCGACGACCACCGAGTCCGGCCGGGTGCTCGCCGACATCGGCGACGAGCCGAGCGGCATCGGCCGCAGCGGCGCCGGCGTGGAAGGCGACGACGAGAACGTGATCGACCTCGCCTCCCGCTTGCGGGCCCAGGTCGACGGATTCAAGCACGTGAGCGCCGAGGACGTCAGCCGCCTCGTCAATCGCGAGACCGACAACAGTGCCGAAGTCCTGCGCCGCTGGATGCGCGGGTAGGGGGAGAAACATGGCCGCCGCTCTTGCCCAACGTATCGAAAAGAAGGCGCCGGAGGCACCCGCCCCGAGCCGCCGGACGGTCGCCAACCTGTCTGGTATGGAAAAGGCCGCGATCCTCGTGATGTACCTGCATCACGACACGGCGCGGGAGATCCTGCGGAAGCTCTCGGACGAGGAGGTCAAGAAGCTCGGTATGGCCATCGCCGGCATCTCCGACGTGGCCGACGAAGTGATCGAGTCGGTCGTGGGCGACTTCATCATGTCCTTGCAGTCCGTTTCCCTGGTGCCGTACACCGGACGCACCTACGCGCAGTCGGTTCTGCCGGGACTGGTGGACGAGGGCCGCCGTCACGTCGTGGCGGGCGCCATCCGTCGCCGCGTGGGCTCAGACTTCGCCGAGTTCATCAAGTCGCGGACGCCACAGGCGGTCGCCGCCGTGCTCCGGGACGAACACCCCCAGGTGCAGGCGGTCGCGCTCTTGCGGATGGGCCCCGAGAACGCCTCGCGCGTGCTCTCGAGCCTCGAGCCCGAGCAGCAGTTCGACCTGACCGTCCGGATGGCCAAGGCGGAGCGGGTGTCCGGCGAACTGGCGGACGACGTGGAAGACGCGATCCGCGCCGCCCTCGAAGACCAGGACGACCCGCTGCCCATTGGCGGCCCGCAGTCCACCGCGCGCATCCTCGGGCGCCTGCCCCGCGAGAAGAACCAGGTGGTGATCTCCCGCTTGCGCGACGAAGGAAGCGAGCTCGGCGAGCGACTCCAGCGGCTCATGGTGGTGTTCGAAGACCTGCTGAATCTCGACGACCGCGCCATCCAGGCCCTGCTCCGCGTGCTGGAGCGTCCCGACCTGGTGATGGCGCTCAAGGGCGCCTCGCCCGAACTGCGCGGACGTTTCCTCAAGAACCTCTCGAGCCGCGCCGCCGCCGACCTGGTCGACGAGATGGAAGTGCTCGGCAACCCTCGCAAGGCGCAGCTCCGGCAGGCGCAGGAGAACGTCACCGCTGCCGCCCAGCGCCTGCACGACGACGGTGTCATCGTGCTCGCCACCGGCAGCGACGAGGACAACTAGGTGTCGGCCTTCGTGGGCTTCGCCCGCCCCCGCAGCAGCTTCGCGCCCGCCGCAACGGCGCGGCCGCCCGGGTTCACGGCGGGAATCGGCGCCCGCGCGGTGTCGATGCCCATCGAGGCGCCGGCGGCGACGCGACAAACGACGGTCGAGCCAGCGGTCGCGGTACCGTCCCCCGAGCCCGTCGTGGTGTCAGCGGCCGAAGCCGAGTTCTCGGCCAATGAGGCCCTGCGCGCCCGCGAACACCAGATGCTCGTCGCCGAGCTCGAAGCCGAGCGCAAACGTCTCCGCGACGCTTCGGCGCGCCTCGGGCAACTCGCGGGCGAGCTCACCCGCGTTCGTGGCTCGCTGCTCGCCGAGATGCGAGCCCAGGCCGGCGATGTCTTGCTCGCCGGTGCGCAGGCCCTCGCGACGCGCGCGCTCGTGGCCGACCCCGCGCTCCTCCTGGCGATGGTCGACGAGGCGGTCGCGACCCTCGGTGGCTCGGGTGTCACCGTGCGGGTGAACCCGGTCGACGTGGAGCGGGTGAGCGGGGCCTTCGGTGGCGCGGCGACGGTGATTGCCGACGAGGGCGTGCACGCCGGTTGCATCTGCGAGGGCGCGACGGGGACGATCGACCGCCGATTCGACACGGCCAACGCCGCGCTCGTCGCCGAGACGACCGCGTGGAAGAAGACCGCTTAGTCGAGGGTCGAATGGCGGCGCCCGTCGCCGCGTTGGAAGGGAAGCGCCATGCATCCAGTCCACGCCCGCGCCCTCGCCCCCCTCGCCAGCGCCCTCGTTCACGTGGGTGTGCTCGTCTTCGCCTTCATGGGCGCGTCGCTCCCCGAGCTCGGCCAGGGCGAGGCCGCAGTGGATCTGGGCGGCGACAGCCTCGACGTGGCCTTCGCCGAGCCGGAGCCCGACTTCGGACCGGCGGCCGTGACCATCGTGGGTATTGGCATCGTGGGCGACGAGGCGGCTCCCGTGGTTGCGACGGTGGCCCCGAGCGCGGTGAGGCCGCTCGCCGCGAAGCCGGTGGAGCCCGTGCCGACGCCCGGACCCGCGACGGTCGCGGCCGACGTGCGCGAGTCCGAGCCGGAATCGCGCGCGGCCTTCGAACCAGCGGTGATCGCCCACGCGAAGAAGCAGGGCCAGAGCATCAGCAAGAAGGCGCGCAAACCCTCGGGCAAGGGCACCGTGGAAACCTGCCCGGTCAACGCCGACGACGGTATCGACAGCGTGGCCGAGGGCGAGTGGCGGGTGGAGCGTGACGTGGTGGACTACTACGCCAAGCACGTGAGGGAGCTGATGAAGCTCGGCTCGGTGCGCGTGAACAAGAACGCCGACGGCAAGCCGGACGGATTCCGCGTGGGCCTCGCGAAGTGCTCGCTCTTGCGGGAAGGTGGCCTGCGATCGGGCGACGTGGTGAAGAACGTGAACGGCGTCATGGTTCACGACCTTTTCTCGGCGGTGGGCGCCTACCTCAAGCTCCGTCGCGAGCCGGTGATCGAGGTGGAGGTGGAGCGCAAGGGCAAGCGCGTGACCATGCGCTACGAGATGGTGTAGTGTTGCCAGGGGGGGAATCGCTCGCCGCAGTTCCCCCTACCGGGCCATTCCCTCTTGCCTCCAACCTGCGCTTTCCGGCCTTCGGCGACGCGCGCGCCGTTAGCCCGCGCATCGTGGCCCTCGCCCCTTCCAAGGCCGTCGCCCCGCCGACGCGAGCGACGGGGCTCAACTCCTCGCGCGGCTGACCGAAGGGAGGGCGTGGTCCCTCCAGACACCCTCGGGCTCGAGTCACTCGCCGAGCGCTGGCGTCGCGCGCCGGTCGAGCGCCGCACCGGGCGCGTGGTTGCCGTGCACGGCACGCTGGTGACGGCCGACGTGCCCGGGGCGCGGCTCGGCGAGGTGGTGCAGATCGCCGGGGCCGGTGCCTCGGAGACGGTCGGCTTCAAGGAACGTCACGCCTTGCTCATGCCTTTTGGCGCGCTGGAGGGCGTGCATCACGGCGCGCGCGTGGAGTGCACGGGCGAGATGCCCGTGGCCTGGGTGGGCAACCTGCTCAAGGGGCGGGTGATCGACGGTTTCGGGCAGCCGCTCGACGGCAAGGGTCCGGTTCCCGGGCTCGTCTCGCGACCCCTGCACGCCGCCCCGCCGGACGCTCTGGCGCGGGCGCTCGTACGCGACGCCTTGCCCACGGGCGTCCGGGTGCTCGACGGTTTGCTCACGTTCGGACGCGGACAGCGCGTGGGACTCATGGCCGGCTCCGGCGTAGGTAAGAGCACGTTGATGGGGATGATCGCGCGTCGCTCGGCGGCGGCGGTCAACGTCATCGCGCTGATTGGCGAGCGAGGCCGCGAGGTGCGCTAGTTCCTCGAAGACGTGCTCGGGCCCGAGGGCCTCCGGCGGAGCGTGGTGGTGGTGGTGACCAGCGACAAGGCGCCGGTGTTGCAGCTTCGCGGTGCTTTCCTGGCGATGACCATCGCCGAGCACTTCCGCGACCAGGGCGCCGACGTGATGATGATGGTTGATTCCGTCACGCGCCTGGCGATGGCCCAGCGACAGATCGGCCTTGCCGTGGGGGAACCGCCGACCACGCGGGGCTACACGCCGTCGTGCTTCTCGCTCCTTCCTCGGCTGCTCGAGCGTGCCGGACCGTCCGACCGAGGGAGCATCACCGCGCTCTACACGGTGCTGGTGGACGGCGACGACGTGGAAGCCGACCCGGTGGGCGACGCGGTGCGCGGCATCGTGGACGGGCACGTGGTGCTGTCGCGTCGCATCGCCGCCGAGGGACGATTCCCTGCGGTCGACGTGCTCAGTTCCATCTCACGGGTGCAACAGGTGGTGGTCACCCCCCGGCACTATGAGCTGTCCCGCAAGATGCGGGCGGTGCTCGCGGCGTGGAAGCAGAACGAGGAGCTGGTGCGTCTCGGCGCCTACAAGGCCGGCAGTAGCGCCGTCGTCGACGACGCGATCGCTCGGATTCCCCGCATCCACACCTGGCTCACGCAGCCGGTCGAGGAGGCCACGGCGTACGAGGTGGTGCTGCAGGGGATGGAGGGGGCGCTCAAGTGAACAGCACCGCAGCCGATACCCACCTCGTGTCGGGCACGCTCCACACCCTGCTTCGCCTCCGTACCCTCGCCCGCGAGGAGACATCGGTGGCCGTGCGCAAGGCGGAAGACGAGCGCGAGGCCCAGCTCGCCCGGCTCGTGGCGGTGCGCGAGTCCGTGGCGCGGGCGCGCACCGAGACCGACCTCGAGGACGCCCTCGATCTCTCGGCTTACTACGCCTTCCGTTTGCGCTCCGAGATGGCCGAGCGTCGCGAGGCGGCGCGCCTGGCCCAGAAGGAGCGCGACGTGGAGCAGAAACGTGCGCTGCACGTGGTCCGCGTGCGCGACGAGATCGCGATGCAGAACGTGATCGACCACCGGGAGCGCGAGGCCTCCGCCGACGAGTCCCGTCGCGACGCCGCGCGCATGGACGAGATCGCCGCTCGCCGTTCGGAGCGGGCATGACCCGCCGCGGCTGGCTGGTGTTCGCCTGCCTCGGAGGCCTCTCCACGGCCGGTGGCGCCTTCGCCAACAACGCGCTTCGTCCCTCGGTCACCGACGTGGAGAAGTACTGCGACGTGGAGGCCCAGGGCGCCCACAAGCTGAGCGAAGACTTGCGTCACCGGGAGCGCGAGCTCGAGAAGCGCGAGTACGCCGTCGCCGCTGCCGAGGCCGAGCTCAAGGCCTCGGAGGCCACGCTCGCGGAGCGTTTGAAGGTGCTCCAGGCCACGCGGGACGAGATTGCCGCTCTACTCGGCCGGGCCGACGTTGCCCGCGACGAGAAGATCGCCGCGCTGGTGAAGATGATCGAGTCCGGTCGCGCCAGCAACGTGGCGCCGCTGTTCGGTGAGCTCGAGCCCGCGCTCGCTGTCGACGTGCTGGATCGTATGAATCGTACCAAGGCTGGCCGACTGCTCGTGGCCTTGCCCCCGTCGCAAGCGGCCGAGCTGGCCCAGCGGATGACCGCTCCCCTGGCACTGCCCGCGGAGACCCCGTGAGCCCACCCATCTTCCCCTTCGCCCTGGGCTTCGAGGCGGAGCCGCCGCCGACCCCGTCCGCGCGGACGGAGCAGGGCTTCGACGGTTTGCTCGCCATCGCGGTGAGCGATTTCCTGTCACTCGGTACCGAGCCCCCGCAGGCCAAGCCAGTGAAGCGAGGGAAGAAGGGCGATGACGCCACGCAAGGCGATGGCGGTAGGACCGCGCCAAACTCCGCCCCCGGCTTCATCGACGACTTCGCCGCAGCGCCCTCGCCCGCTGCCCCGTGCTCCCCCGCTTCGGGCGGTCGCGGAGGCTCGCGCCCTGACGATGGCAGCCACGTGCTCCTGGACGCGGCTCTGGGTTTCCACGCCGCCGGGCCCTCCCGCGAAGCTTCGGCCAAGGAAGGACCGACCGAGGACGACGAGTCGCTCCCCGAGCTGCCACTCGATGACGAGCCCCGCGACAGCTTCGAGCTCAGCGATAACGACGCGCTCGCCGTGCAACTCGACCGCATGGGCATCGACGTGGAGGTGAGGGGACTCGCCGTGCCCCACGAGCCCGTCCGCTTCTCGGACGCGCCGAGCACCAGCGAACCCGCGACGATGGACATCGGTGCCCCGGCGCCAGAGATCGTCGACAGCGCGGCAGCGATGGACCTCCGCGCCCTCGAGGTGCGCGACGGCGTCACCGTCCGGGTCAACGACCAGGGCCAGGCCTGGGAGATCGACGTCGTCCGTCGCGACAACACCCTCGACCTCGCCATCCGCGCCGACGCGCCGGTCCGCGAGATCATCTCCGCCGAGCAAGACAGCATCCGCGCCGCCGTGGCGCGCGAGGGCTACCAGCTCGGCTCCCTCGACATCGCCGACCGGCCAGTGGAAACGGCGCAAGCCGTCAAAGCGCCCGAGGCAAGTCAATCACTCGACAACACAAGCGGTCACATGTCACACGAGAACCCGAATTCGCAGGCCCGTCGCGAGGAGCTGCCGCCCTGGCCCGCCCCTCGTCCCAGCCGCAGCCTCAACGCCGCCAAGGACGAGCCGACCCGCCAGGGCCGCCTCGACCGCGACGCTTGATTCCCTCAAGTCCACTCACCTAGAGCCGAAGTCAATCCCATGGACCTCACCAGCATCGACGGCCTCGTTCCCGCGAGCACGCTCTCGACGGCCACGAGCACCAGTAGCGGCGACGAGCTGGGCAAGGACGCGTTCCTGAAGCTGCTCACCACGCAGCTCCAGTACCAGGACCCGCTCAACCCGATGTCCAACGAGGAGTTCGTCGCGCAGCTCGCGCAGTTCTCCTCGCTGGAGCAGCTCCAGACGCTCACGACGGGCATGGAGTCGCTCTACATGGTCAACATGTCGATGAACAACGCGGCGATGACCAACCTCATCGGCAAGGACGTCGTCGCGACAGGCAATGCTTTCAGCTACACGGGTGCGGGGGAGGAGACTCTGCACTACGACGCCGCAGCCGACACTGCGAGCACCACGCTCACCATCACCGATGCCGACGGCGTCGTGGTGTGGTCGGGCGACATCGGTGCCCTCGAGGAAGGCGACGGCACGTACGCGTGGGACGGCAAGGACCTCAACGGGGCGCAGTGCCCCGAGGGCGAGTACACGTTCAGCTTCGAGGCCACGGATGCCGATGGCAACGCCGTGACCGTCGATAGCCAGATCGTGGGCACCGTCGAGGCCATGGACCTGTCCACGGGCTCGCCGCTGTTGGAGGTCGATGGCGTCACCATCGAGCTCTCGCAGATCCTCTCGGTCGAGGAGACCGAGCCGTGATCAATCGCGTTGGCCAGGTTGGCTACGCCCCGCCGCGGGAGTTCCAGCGGATCGAGGGACTGCCCGGCTTCGGCGACCAACTCGACGCGCTCTTGCGTCCGCCCCAGCGGGCGCCCGAGGCGGCGCCGCAGGGTGTCAGTTTCAGCAAGCACGCGCAGGCGCGCTTGGCTTCGCGCGGCATCGAGCTCGACGAGTTCGACATGGCCGACCTCGAGAAGGCGGTCGACATGCTCGCCAAGAAGGGCGCGCGCGAGAGCCTCGTGCTCCTTGGCGACAATGCCTTCATCGTGGGCGTACCTGACCGTAAAGTTGTGACCGCCCTGAGCCGACAAGAGGCCATAGGCAACATCTTCACCAACATCGATTCGACGGTGGTTGCTCGATAAGCACCCAACGTTGTTACCCAGGCCGGACCACGGATTTTCCAAGGGGGCCTGGAAAAGGGAGAGGAGCCCGATGCGCTCCGAACCCGCTCAACCCTCGGAGGAAAACCACATGTCGCTCTTCTCTACCCTCAGCGTTGGTGCGTCCGGTCTTGGCGTGTCGTCCACGTGGATGAACGTGATCGGCGATAACATCGCCAACATGAACACCGTGGGCTACAAGCAGGGTCGCGCTTCCTTCGCCGACTTCCTGCCCCAGCACGTGTTCGGCGTGGGCGGCGGTGGCCAGGTGGGCGCCGGTGCGGTCACCAACCAGGTGGCCACGCTGATGGGTCAGGGAAGCTTCGAGACCAGCTCCAACGCCACTGACATGGCCATCTCCGGGGCCGGCTTCTTCATGGTCGAGGGCGACGATGGCGCCTACTTCACTCGCGCCGGGGAGTTCGGCGTGGACGACCAGGGCTACGTGGTCAACGCTCAGGGCTACCGGCTCCAGGGTTACTCGGGCGAGGGTGGCGCGGTGGGCGCGATGCTCGGCGACCTGCAGATCCCCACGGGCACGCTCGACCCGGTGGCCACCGGCAGTGTCACGCTCGAGGCCAACCTCAGCGCGGCCACCGAGGTGGGGACCGAGCTCGCCGCGCTCGACTTCTACGGCACCGGCACCGGCACGAGCACGCTCCTGGAGGCCGGCGAGGCCGCCGACTTCACCACCTCGGTGACCGTGTACGACAGCCGCGGCCAGTCGCACGACGTGACGGTGCTCTTCGAGCGCACCAGCAACGACCAGTGGACCTGGCGCGCGGTGAGCGACGCCTCGGAAGCCTACGACTCCACCGGCACCGCCTACGCCAGCGAGTCCGGCTACGCGTTCGAGATCGCCAGCGGCACCGTGGACTTCGACACCGACGGCAACGTGTCCGGTTTCACGCAGACCAGCACGGCGGACAGCACCACCTGGAGCTTCGCTGGCAGCGCCACCCCGACCATCGACTTCGACTTCGGCCTCGACGCCTCGGGGACGGAAACCGACGGCAGCCTCAGCATGACCGGCGACGAGTCGGCGGTGACGGCGGTCGAGCAAGACGGCAGCAAGGCCGGCGCGCTCACCGGCATCAGCATCGACGAGGACGGCGTGATCTCGGGCAGCTACGACAACGGCGAGACGATGGCGATCGGCCAGGTGGCGCTCGCCACCTTCGCCGCCCCCGACCAGCTCACCCGCGTGGGCTCGGCCCTCTTCGCGGCCACCCCGGGCGCCGGCGAGTACGCCATCGGCGCGGCGGGCACCGGCGGCCGCGGCAGCGTGTCGGGCTACGCGCTGGAAAAGTCCAATGTGAACCTCGAGGAGCAGTTCGTGCAGATGATCACCGCACAGCGCAGCTACCAGGCGAGCAGCAAGGTGATCACCACGGCGAACGAGACCCTGCAGCAGCTCCTCCAGCTGGTGTAGGGGCTCAAGTTCCCCAGGCGCTGACCGAAACGAGTGCAGGAGGCCCCCATGGACGACGACGCCGAGCTCCCGCCGCCCCCCAGCAAACTCAAGACGATCCTCCCCTTCGTGGGGGTCCTGGTCCTGGGCGCCGGTGGCGGCTACGGCGCCAGCCTCGCGCTCCCCTCGAGCGCGCAGGCGAGCGAGGGGGAGTCCACCGAGGCCCCCGCCGAAGGCGAGCATGGCGAGGCGGCCGAGGCCCCCGCCGAGGGCGGTCACGGTGCCCCGGCGCCTGCGGAGGGCGAGCACGGCGCCCCCGCCGCGCACGAGGGCAAGGCGGCGGTGAGCGCGGGGATGACCGGCGACAGCATCGTGACCAGCCTCGGCACCTTCACCGTCAACCTCCGCGGCAGCGGCGGCGGGCGTGTCCTGCGCATGGAAGTCCAGGTTGACAGTGACGCGGGCGACGCGAGCCTGGTCAGCGCCAAGTCGGCGCAGCTTCGCGACAGCATTATTACCGGCGTGTCGGACTACACCTGGTCGGAGCTCGAGGGGGTGGACGGCAAGACTCGCCTTCGCGACGAGCTGCACGCCCGCGTGAACGGGGTGCTCGGGCCCACCACGGCGGTTGACCGCATCTACTTCACTCAGTTCGTGGTGCAGTAATGTCCACCGCCGTGCTCGCGCAGGACCGGGAGATCGTCAGTGCCGTCCCCCTGGTGGAGGACTGCATCCGGCAGGCGTTGCGACGCCTGCGCACGCGCATGCTCACCCGCTCCGGCAGCGACACGCCGATCCGGCTCTTGCAGGTGGGCCTCCTCACCGTCGGCGAGCTGCTCGAGTGGCCCGAGGTCCGCGACGGCGCAGCCTTCACCGGCTTCTACGTGGAACGCGGCAACGTGTCGGGCTTCTGCGTGCTGGAGGGGCCCCTGCTCGAGCGACTGACTGCGCGTCTTTTCGGCGACGCCACGCCCTCGCAGGCCGCGTCCTTCGCGGGTCGTGGGGCCACCGACGTTGAACTTCGTGTCGCGACGCGGCTGAGCGAGGAGTTCTTCCAGGCCATCGAGGCCCACTGGCCGGTGCGTCCCGCGCCGAGGCTCGTGCTGCGGAGGGCAACCGCCAACCGCCATGGCGTGGCCGACACGCCGGTGGCGTCCACGGTGGTGGCCGCCGTCATCGAATTCGGGCCCCAGGAAGAGCCCGTTGGACGCCTGACGGTCGCCATGCCCGCGCACCTTTTGCGCGGCCTCGCCGGCGTAGTGGAGCTCCCGGCCTCGGCGAAGGGCCAGTCGCAGCGCGACGCGAACTTTGATCGGGTCGGCGCTTGCGAGGTGGAGCTCGTCGTGGAGCTGGCCCGCATTCGTTCCACGCTTGGCGCCCTCCGCGGGATCGGCGTCGGCGCGGAGATCCCCCTGGGCGGCATGACTGCGGCCAAGGGTGTCGTCAACGGGCGCCTGGCGCTCGTGGGCGAGCCGGGCGCCTGCGACGGACAGCGCTCGTTCCGCGTGGAAAAGCGCGTCGTGATCGCGAACGAATGAATCTTCGCGGTCGTCGCTAAAGTCCCGAGGGGGCTGACCGAAGCAGAGAGTGTCGGGAGACACCTCGATGTCCGAACGCCACCCTGTCAGCTTCCTGTCCGACCTGCCCGTCGATGTCGTCGTGGAGCTGGGCCGCACCAAGCTCACCGTCCGCCAGCTCGCCGAGCTCGACCGCGACGATGTCGTCGACCTCGGTCGAGACAGCGACACGCCGCTCGACCTCGTCGTGGGTGGGCGCGTCATCGCCCGCGGCGAGGTGGTGATGATCGGCGACAAGCTCGCGCTCCGCATCACCGAGATGGTGGGTGACGAGAGCGTCCGGAGCGCCTCGTGAGCCCGCTCCTGTTCCTCGCCAGCCTGGCGCTGGCGCAGGACGCCGACTACGACCGCCTCTTCGGCGGTGAGGCCGCCCCGGCGGCGGCCAACACGGCGGCCGAGCTGCCCGCAAACGGCTGGGCCTGGCCCGCCCTGCTCGCCGGGGCGGGCGTCGTGGCTGCCTGGCAGCTCCGCAAGAAGGTGCAGTCGACCGGCGCGCAGGCCGGGATGCGCGTGGTGCAGCGCCAAGTGGTGGGCGACAAGTCGAGCCTCATCCTCGTGGAAGTCGACGATGGCAAGGGCAATGCCCGTCGCCTCTTGCTCGGCAGCTCCCCCGGTGGCGTGGCGCTGGTGCAGGACCTCGGCGCGAATGAACTCGCCGAAGCGGTGGTCGAGCTGGCCCCGGTCCTCGCACCCGAGCCCGCATCCGCCGAGCCCGCTGTTGCACCGGCGGCGCGCGCCCGTGTCGATGCCTTCGCCCGCGTGCTCGACGAGGTGATGGAGGAGCGCGGCCTCGACACGCCACCGGCCGCGCCGGATTTCGACGAGAACGGCTTCTTCGCGAGCCGCCCGGCGCCGAGCACTGGTCGTTTCTTCACCGAAGAAGACCTCGCGCCCGCGGTGCCCGCCCAAGTGGAGGAACCGAAGCGTGCGCTCAGGCCAATCGCGCCGTCGGTACCGCCCCCGGTCGCCGTCGCACCGCGTCCTCTGCCCATGCCCGCCCCGCGTGTCACCCGCGCCGCCGTGCCAGCGCCTGCGCCTGCCGCCGAGGAGCCTCGCAAGAGCCTCGTGGCCCTGCTCGGCGGGAAGGCCGAGGCCGCGCCCAGGGGTCGGGTGTTCTCTGCCGCCGGCACCGTGGCTCCGGTCCCGACCGTGCCGGTTGCCGCCACGCTCCCGGGGGTGGCCCCCGTCGTCGCCGCGCCAACGGTCGCCGCAGCCGCCCCTGTCCTCGCGGCCGCCCCGGTCCGCGTGGGCCCGCCGCTCCAGGACCCGCGCCTGCTCGCGCCGCCGCAACCTCTCCGCCTCGCCCCTGCTCCGGGCACCCCCGAGCCACCGCTGCCTTCCACGCGTGACCTGCTCGCTCGCCTCTCGCAGCGCGAACAACACCGCGCGACCGGGACCGAGACCGCCCGCGCGCGCTCCGCGAGCCTCGACGACCGCGTGCGCCGCTTCGAGAAGGTCGTGGCCGAGGGCCGCCGGTGATCCTTCTCCTCGCCAGCCTCGCCGCCGCGCTGGAGCCGGTGGTGACCGTCGCCGAGCCGGGCGCACAGCTCGTCGGCGACATGGCCGAGGGCGTGGCCGCCACGCCGATGTCGAGCGCGGTTCGCCTCCTGCTCATGCTCACCGGGATGTCCTTCATCCCGGCCATGCTCGTGGTGATGACGCCCTTCGTGCGCTTCGTGGTGGTGTTCTCGATGCTTCGACAGGCCCTCGGCCTGCAACAGTCCCCGCCGAACCAGGTGATCGTGGGGCTCTCGCTCTTCCTCTCACTGATGGTGATGCAGCCCACGCTCGACACCGCCTGGGCGGCCGGCGTGGACCCGTACCTCTCGGGCACGATGCCCATCGAGAGCGCGCTGCCCGCAGCACTCGACCCGATGCGCGAGTTCATGCTGAACAACACCCGCCGCTCCGACATGGCGACGATCATCGAAGTGGCGCAGATTCCCATCCCGGGATCGCTGGACGAGCTGCCCACCTCCTGCATCGTCAGCGCCTACGTGCTGAGCGAGCTCAAGACGGCCTTCATCACCGTGGTGTACGTGTTCGTGCCCTTCCTGGTCATCGATCTGGTGGTGTCGAGCGTGCTCGTCGGCATGGGCATGATGATGCTCCCACCCGTGGTCATCTCCCTGCCCTTCAAGCTCATCATCTTCGTGCTGATGGATGGCTGGGCGCTCCTGGTCCGCGACCTCGCGGCGGGGGTGGTGCGATGAACGAGTCGGAGGTGATCCGCCTCGGCCAGGAGGCGCTGCGGATGACCTTGCTCATCACCGCGCCCTTGCTCGGGGTGTCGGTGATCATCGGCACCATCGTGTCGCTGGTGCAGGCCGTCACGCAGGTGCACGAGCAGACCCTCACCTTCCTGCCGAAGATGCTCGGTATCTGCGCGGTGCTCGCCTTCGCGGGCGGCTGGATGATCGAGCAGACGGTGTCCTACGCCCAACGCAGCTTCGACCGCATCCCGGCCGCCGCGCGAGGCGAGCCGTGAACGAGGGGATCGACCTCGAGCCGATCCTCATGGGTTTCCTCGTCTTCGCGCGCGTGGGTGGCTTGCTCATGGCGCTGCCGGTCACGGGCTCGGGCTCGGTGCCCGCGATCGCCCGGCTCGCGGCGGCCTTGCCGCTGGCGGCGGTGCTCTACCCCACGGTGGACGGCGCGCGCGCACCCAGCACGATCCCCGAACTGCTCGTCACCGGCACGCTCGAAGTGGGCGTCGGCGTGGCGATGGGCTTCGTGGTGGGCCTCGTCACCGGGGCGCTCTCGATGGCCAGCGAGGTGATCGGCATGAAGATTGGCCTGTCCCTCGGCGGCATGCTCGACCCGATCACCGGCACGCAGGGCAACCCGCTGGGTGCCTTGGCGCAGCTCCTGGCGAGCGGCCTCTTCTTTGGCATGGACATGCACCTGGCGTGCATCCGCACCCTCGGCGAGTCCCTCATCACCCTGCCCCCCGGTGCCATCGTCGCGCCGCTGGCGGGCGGGGAAATCTTGCTCAACGTGGCGAGCTCAGTGCTGGTGCTGGGCGTGCGCCTGGCAGGACCGGTGGTTGCCTTCGCGCTCCTGGTGAACCTCGCGCTGATGGTCGTCGGGCGCATGGCGCCGGGTCTCCAGGTGTTCTTCTCCATCGGCATGTCGCTCACGCTCATGGCCGGGATGGTGGTGCTTGGCGCGGCGATGCCGGCGATGATCATGATGGAACGCGACGCGCTCCTGGGCCTCCTGGCGCCGATCCGGGCGCTCTTGCAGGCGGTGGCGGGTGGCTGACACCGAAGAAGACAAGACCGAAGAGGCCAGCGACAGAAGAATACAGCAGGCCCGGGAGGAAGGTCGTGTCGCGACATCAAAGGAGCTGGTAGCCGCCGTTGGGGTGGTGGCGGGTGGTGGCACGCTCTTCGCGAGCTTGCCCTTCATGGGCAGCGCCTACCGCGATTTGTTCGACGCCATGCGCGCCCGCGCGGTCGAGGGGGAGCTTGGGATCACCGACGTGAACCTCATCGCCGTGACCGTGGCCACCACGATGGGTCCGCCCGTGCTCCTCACGCTCGCCGCCGCGGCGATCGCCATGGCCTTCACCGGCACTGCGATCACCGGCTTCAACGTGGCCCCGGCCGCACTCGAACCCAAGCCCGAGCGACTCGACCCTATCGCCGCCGCGCAGAACCAGTTCTTCAGCTGGCAGCCCTGGGTGCAGCTCATCAAGGGCCTCGCCGTCGCGAGCTTCATCAGCTGGGCAGCCTGGGCCTGCGTGCGCGATCACCTCGATGCGATCCCGGTGCTCGGCACCCTCGAACCGCGCGCCCAGTTCGCCTTCCTCGGCAACCTGGCCCTCGACTTTCTGCAGCGGGTGGCCCCCGTGGTCGTGGCGATCGGTGTGGCCGACTTCGGCTGGCAGAGGTACAACATGTCGCGACAGATGATGATGACCAAGGAAGAGGTCAAGCAGGAGCACAAGGAGCAGGAAGGCGACCCCAAGGTGAAGGCCAAGCGCCGCCAGCGCGCGCGACAGATCGCGATGCAGTCGCAGTTGCCCAAGGTGAAGGAAGCCGACGTGGTGATCGTGAACCCCACCCACTACGCCATCGCCCTGCGCTATCGGCGCGAGGAGAACGCGGCGCCGGTGGTGGTGGCCCGCGGTATCGATCACCTTGCACTCCAGATTCGTGCCGAGGCGAGCCGCCACGAGGTGCCGATCATCGAGGATCGTCCGCTCGCGCGGGCGCTCTACGCGCGCACCCAGTTCGGACTCCCGATCCCGGGGGAGTTCTTCGGGCCGGTGGCGCAGGTGCTGGCGATCGTCTACCGCCAGCGTGCGGCGCGCCAGCGCCCGGTCACCCAGCCGTCGCGCGGAGGCAGCTTGCCGCGGTAGACTGTACGCCCGATGCTCCTCCTCCTCGCCGCCTGCTCCGACGACTTTTCCACTGGAAAAGAGGGCGGCGTCTGGTTCGACGACGACCCAGTGGCGGCGCCCGATTCGGGCACGCACCTGCGCGAACCGCAGGTGGGCTTTCTCGACCCGCGCACCGAGGAGTACTTCGACCCCGACGACGCCGTCCGGGTGGAGGTCCTGGCCGGCGACCCCGACGGCGGCTCACTCACCGAGCTCTCCCTCGTCTGGTCGGGCGCCAGCGAGGGCTTCGCCGAGCTGCCGATGGCCCCGGGGGTAGACGGTCTCGCCGACTTCACGATGGAGCCCCTGCCGATCGGCGACTACACGGTGACCGTGGTGGTGACCGACGTCGACGCGCTGGCGGCCACCGCCACCCAGACCTTCCACGTGGTGGCTCGCGACGCCGACGCCGACGGTTTTGAGCACTGGGGCCTGGGCGGCGAGGACTGCGACGACGACGACCCCGCCGTGAACCCCGACATCGCGGAGACCTGCAACGGCGTTGACGACGACTGCAACGGCACCATCGACGACGGGGTGACGCTTGTCTTCTACGCCGACACCGACGGCGATGGCTTTGGCGACGCGGCGGTGGTCGCCGACTTCTGCGAGGCCCAGCCGGGCTGGGTGAACGACGCCACCGACTGCGACGACACCGACGCCACCGCCTTCCCCGGCAACCCCGAGACCTGCGACGGCGTGGACAACGACTGCAACGCGGAGGTGGACGAGGGGGTAAAGACGACCTTCTTCGCGGATACCGACGGGGACAGCTACGGCGACCCCGCGAGCACCTACGACGCCTGTTCCGTCCCTGGCGGCTACGTCGAGAACGCCGACGACTGCCTCGACACCGACGCCACGGTGAGCCCGGCGGGAACCGAGGTGTGCTTCGACGGGCTCGATAATGACTGCGACGGCACCTCCAACAGCTGCGGCATCGAGGGCGACATCGACCTGTCCACGGCCGACGCACAGTTCCGGGGCAGCAATGGCGACGACTACGCCGGCACCTCCGTGGGGGCGGCGGGCGACTGGAACGGCGACGGCTACGCTGACTTCATGATCGGCGCCTGGGGCAACGACGCCGGTGGCAGCGGCGCCGGCGCGATCTACGTCGTGACCGGCGGCACGGTGGGGGTCAACGACCTTGACACGGTGGCCGTGGCCCGCATCCTTGGCGGCGACGCGAGCGACGGCGCCGGCTGGTCGGTGGCGAGCGTGGGCGACTGGGATGCCGACGGCCAGGACGACGTGGCGGTGGCGGCTTGGTACGATGATGGCGGTGGCACCGATGCCGGGGCGGCCTACATCGTGGAGGGCGGCAAGACCGGCGACATCGACCTTTCGAGTGGTGCACGCACGATCCTCCTCGGCGAGGACGCGGGCGACTACGCGGGCTTTGCGCTGGCAGGGGGCGCTGACGTTGATGGTGACGGCTACGACGACTTGCTGGTGGGTGGGCCGGGGGCCGACGACGGGGGCTCGCTCTCCGGTGTGGCCTGGCTGGTGCCCGGTCCCACGGCAGGTGCCATCGACCTGTCGGGGGCCGAAGCGACGCTCATCGGCGAGTCGAGCTCCGACCAGGCGGGCACCTCGGTGGCCCTCGTCGGCGACAGCAACGGCGATGGTCTCGGCGACGCGCTGGTGGGCGCGGTGGGCGACGGCAGCGGCGGCGCGGGCGCGGGCGCGGCCTACCTGCTTCTCGGCCCGGTGACGGGCGACGTGGACCTTGGCGCCGCCGATCTGAGCTGCATCGGCGAAAATATCGGTGACCAGGCGGGCTACGCGGTGTCGACTGCGGGTGATACCAACAGCGACGGTTACGACGACTTCCTCGTCGGCGCGCCCTACTACGACTACGGCGCGGCCGACGCGGGCGCGGCCTACCTGGTGCTCGGCAACGCGCACAGTGGCAGCTTCGACCTCTCCGGGGCCGACGGCGCGGTCGCCGGCGAGGGCGGCGACGACGGTGCGGGCTGGGCGGTTGCCCCGGCCGGTGACATGGATGGGGACGGCGACGACGACATCCTCGTGGGCTCAGTGCTCGAAGACGCCGGCGGCAACAACGCCGGCGCCGCGTACCTCGTGTACGGGCCCCTCTCCGGTTTTGCGACGCTCGCCTCGGCGAGCGCGAAACTCATCGGCGAACGCGAGGGTGACTACGCCGGCAACACCATCGCGGGGGTGGGCGACACCAACGGCGACGGCAAGTCTGACATCCTGGTCGGTGCACCCTACGAGGACTACGGGGTGGGGAGTCGCTCGGGCAGCGCCTACCTCCTGCTCGGCCAGGGCATCTAGGGGTGCCGCCCGGCGACCCAGGCCGCCGGTGGAAGGTGGTCCTGGTGCGCCCCGGGCCCTCGGCGACGATCTCGCCCGTGTCGGGCTCCTCGATGCTGCCGGTCTGCCTGCTCGACACCGAGAGCACCGCGGAGGCTGCGGCTCTGGTGTCGCGACTCCGGGCGGAGGGCGCGAACGCGATCCTCATCGAGGAAGGGGCCGACCGATCTGCAACCTGCCCCGATCACCCACCGCAGTTGCTGGGACGAACGTGCCAGACATGTGGTCGCGACATCTGCGCGATGTGTCGACTCGAGGCGCGAAACCAGCGACTTTGCCCGGCCTGCGCGGCGGAAGCCGAAAAAGTGGCTCGGCTTCGACGACTACGCAAGTTGTTCGTGGCCTTCTGCTTCAGCGTCTTCCTCTACGAGGTCGCCGACTACTGGCGTCACGAGCAACGTCGCCTAGACCCCACGACCACCATCAACGTGGCGATTTTCCAGCTCGGCGAGGCGAGTATGCTGCAGAGCGCGATCGTCCGGCAACTCAACGATCCCGACGGTGAGTATGCCCTCCAGCACATCGGTCCGTGGTTCGCCCGCGAGCGGCAGCGCCTCACGGGGCAAGCGCAGGTGCCCGTGCAGATCAGTACCTTCGGGCCGTGGAACCACGAGGTGACGCCGCCCTCCCTCGGCGAGCCGGACGACCCCTGGTGGAGGCGAGCCTGGCTCGCCTTCCGGTACCCGACCTATTTCCACGACATCGCCCGCGAACATGGCGGCGATCCTGATCGGTGGGACGCCCGAGTCTACCTGATCTACGCTGATACATCGGACGATGTATCGGCGCACAGTCGCGGATCGAGCGTGGGGCGAGTGGCGGTGGCCTTCGTGTCGGCCTCTGAGCCAAACCCCGCCTACGCGCAGATCACGGTGGCGCACGAGCTGTCGCACATCCTCGGCGCGGAAGACCTCTACGACGTGAACACCGGGCTTCCCGTCATGCCCTATGGCCTAGCCGAACCCACGCTCCTCCCTCGCTTCCCGCAGCACTTTGCCGAGATCATGGCGGTCGACCGTGCCCTCTCGGCCACGAGCGAGGCAGAGGTGCGTTCGCTCGACGAGGTGCTGGTGGGCTACCGCACCGCCGCGCTCATGGGTTGGATCGCCCCGGAGCAGGCGGAGCTGATGTACCGGGGGCGCTAGCTCCAATGCCGCTTTCATGAGGCGGCCCTTCCGTCAAGGAAGAACGTCCCACGAAGGATGCTATTTTTCAGGGGGTGGGTGTCAAGACGAGGGATTTCCTCTCCCATCCAGCGCGGGGATCTTCGCGCGTGGGTGTATTGACCCGGTCGAACGAGGACATGGCGCAGCGGCTGGAGCTGCACGGGCTCAAGCTGGAGGGCCGGCGCAACGAGCGGCACGTGGACGACGCCGCGCTGCTCTTGCCGTTGATGGCCAAGCTCGACCCGCCGCCGCCGCCCCGGTCCCCGGTGCCGGAGGGGGCAGCGCCTGCCGAGGACGAGCCGCCCGCCAAGAAGCCGCGTGGAAGGCAGGTCCGCCGGGACCCGTCGGCGCGGCGGGCCGCTGAAGGCGTTCGGGACCTCCCACGGCCACCGGGTGGAGTGGGTGTCGGGCCACTTCGTGACGTTGGACGTGGAGCGCGAGCGGTGCGCGTGCCCGGCCTGCCCGTCGGAGGGCGTGCTGGTCGCCCCGGTGGACCTGGCCTTGCCCCGCGCCCGGTGCGGCAACGGGCTGTTGGCCCGCGTGCTGGTCGACAAGTTCGCCGACCGGATCCCGCTGAACCTCCAGGCGACGCGCATGGAGCGGGAGGGGGAGACGTTCTCGACGGCGACGCTGTCGGACTGGGTGCTGGCGGGCGCCGCGTTCCTGTTGCCGGTGGCGCTCGCGGTCGAGGCGAGGTTGCTGGCGGGGAAGTGGCTGGAGGCCGACGACACCGGCTACCCCGCGCAAGACGGGCTCGACGGCCACCTCCGCAAGGGCCGGCTGTGGGCGGTGACGGACCAGCGGGAGGTCCGCTACCACTTCACGGCGACCACGGAGGGGAAGAACCCGCCCGCTTTCCTGGAGACGTTCAAGGGGAAGTTGCTGCTCGTCGACGGCGGGAGCGAGTTCAACCTCGCCGTCCAGCAGCGCGGCTAGCTGCGCGCCGGGTGCTGGAGCCACCTGCGCCGGTACTTCTTCGACGCCCGGCACCACCACCCGGTGGAGGCGAACTTGGCGCTCGGCACGATCCGGGACTTGTTCGCGGTCGAGGACGGCCTGGCCGGCGCCGACCTCGACACCACGCGCCAGGTCCGCCAGCGCGACAGCCGGCCGCTGGTCGAGGGACTGTTCGACTGGATCCTCGGGGTCCGGCTCGCGACCCGGCCGGGCTCGCTCCTGGGCGAGGCGCTGACCTACGCGGCGAACGGCGGCGAGTTCTTCCGCCGCTTCCTGGACCACCCCGAGTTGCCGATGCACAACAACCGGTCGGAGCTGGCGCTCCCCGGGCCCGTCGTGGGCAGGAAGCAGCGGTTGTTCGCTGGCTCCGAGGGCGGGGCGATCGCCGGCGCGACGATGTTCACCCTCACTGGCAGCTGCATGATGCAGGGCATCGACCCCTGGACCTACCTCACCGACGTGCTGGGCAGGCTGGCCGACCACCCGGTGAACCGGCTCCACGAGTTGACCCCCCTCGGCTGGCGGCTCGCGCGGGATCGCGCGACAGCACCGTAGGACGCCCACTTACGCGTGAAACGCGAAGCCGACAGATGCATTGGGCGGGTGGATACACTTTGCTGACGTCCATGACGGACCCGGTGCGCTTCCCAGCCGCCGAGGTCGCCGCCCTCTACCACCAGCGGTGGGAGATCGAGATGGCGATCGACGACATGAAGGCCGAGCAGCGCGACCGCGCGCTGACCCTGCGCAGCAAGAACCCCGTGGGCGCGCGACAGGAGATCTACGGCTTGCTCGTCGCACACGACCTCGTCCGGGTGGAGATGGCACGCGCGGCCGTGCTGCTCCGCGTGCCGCCGGCCCGCGCCCGTTTCCATCGGGCGATGCTGGTCGCCTGTGACCAGTTGCGTGACACCGCCGAGGGCAGCCCCCCGTCGAGGTGGGCCGACCACATGGTGCTGCCACGCGGCCAGCTCCCGTCCTTGCTCCTGCCCGAGCGCAGGGAGGACAGGCACTTCCCGCGGGCGATGAAGATGCCGGTTGGCCGGTATGCCCGGAAGCGGCCGGGCAACCGGTAGACCCGCGCGCTACCCGCCGAGCCGCCGGAGGCGACCGCAGCTCGTCGACTGGAGATCGAGGCCGAGGTCGAGATCGAGATCGGAATCGAGATCGACGGCGACATCGATGTCGTCATCGAACCCGAGCCCAATGCCGCTTTCATGAGATTGGATGAGGCGGCCGGTGCTCCAGCGGCTGCGATAGCCGCATGGCAACAACGACCCGGAGTCACCGGCCATGAACGGTCATAACCCCACCGTAGTCGCCCTGGACGTCTCGGATCGTACCGCGGAGGTCTGCGTGCTGGATCGGTCGGGCGTGCTCGACCCGTTCAAGATCGTCCTGGACGAAGAGTCTCTTCGGACGAGGGTTCCCTTCGTCGCGCCGGACGCCGGGGTGGTCGTGATCGAAACCGGCACGCGTTCTGCCTGGTTGAAGCGCGTGCTCACCGGCATCGGGATGCGCGTCGTCGTCGCGGACGCGCGGAAGTCCAAGGCCGTGTCGGCGTCTCCGACGAAGATCGACCGCAACGACGCACGGGTCCTCGCGAAGCTTGGGCTGGCCGATGAGCAGGTGAACCAGACAGGGGCGTCGTCGGAGCGGCTGCTCTGCGACACCTGGACGTGCCCGCCGGAGCTCCAGCGGGTCTACGAGCGCCTTGCTGTACGCGACCAGCGGGTGCGACGCCGGGGCGACTTCATCCGCGAGGTGCGCTCGGCGGTGAAGGGGACCGGACGCTCCCTGCGACGGGGCACGACGACGGACTCGTTCCACACGTTGCGCGGCGACGTGGGCGAGGAACTGGGCGACGTGCTCGACCCGCTCTTCGACGTGATCGAGAGCTGCACGAAGGCCATCACGAGCATCGAGGCGAAGCTCGAGGATGTCGCGGCGGCGCACCCCGAGGTCGAGTGGCTTCGGCACGGTTCTCGAACATCCGCAACGTGGGCGCCTACCTCGGCCTGGTCGTGCGCCGCGACCAGTCGGGCCGAATGGACCCGGCGCTGGGGATCAGCAAGTGCGGCAACGGGCTGATGCGCCGGCTGCTGGTGCAATGTGCCGCCTACATCCTGGGCCCCTTCGGAAAGGACTGCCGACTGCGCCGGTGGGGCCTGAAGTACGTCGCCGAGAAGGGCGAGAAATCGAAGAAAAAGGGCCGGGTCGGTAGCGCGCAAGCTCGCTGTCCAGATGCTGGGTCTCTGGAAGAACAAGCGAACCTGGCAGGCCCTCCCGGGCGCTGCCGCCGATGCCGAGGTCCCCTCCGCTACGGTCGGATGCGATGACTGCGGAATGCCGCTGGTGCCACCCGAGCACGCGACGTCTGAGATTGCAGCATCGCCGACGGCCCCCATCCAACCATGTGCCCGTCCGCCGCGGACGAGGACGGATGAAAGCGCGGAAAGTCGGAAGGGCTCTCGCACGGCGGTCCTTGACAATCCCTCGTCTTGACACCCCCCCCCTGAAAAATAGCATCCTTCGTGGGACGTTCTTCCTTGACGGAAGGGCCGCCTCATGAAAGCGGCATTGGGGCTAGGGCCCTACCAGCGACTCACAACCCCGGCGCGCATCATCTCGCGCTGTTCCTGCTCCATCGCCCACCACTGGCTCGAGCCGCCGCGGTCGACCCCGGCCACACCGCTGAGCACGTCGGCGAGGCGCGCTGACAACTCCGTCTCGCGGTGCTGGGGGAAACGACCGACGAAGGCGCGCACAGCCTCGCCGGGCTCGGCCACGGCGATGCCGGCCACCACGAGCACGCCTTCCTCGGCCAGGCGCAACGCCGCCTCGGCATCTTCCAAGGAGGGCAGCTCGGCACAGAACACGGCGTCGGGGTCTTGCCACGCGCAGGACGACATGGCCTCGGCCACCGAGCGCACGTCGATGCCCACCTCTCGCTGCGACACCGCTGCGCGGCTGTCACGGTGGAGCCACTCCATCGGCGACTCGATCGACACGATGTGCCCGCCCACGTTCTCGTTCAGGTGGCGAACAGCGGCGGCAACCAGCGACCGCCGCGGCTTGGCCCCCGCCACGAGCACGAGCCCGCTACCCACCTCGAGTGCGCGGACGAGGCCGGCCATCTCGCCCATCTCGTCGAGCGCCGGCGGCGCGGTGCTGATGCGGTGGACGACGATCTCGTAGCTGCCGCGCTGCTTGCCCACGTGCGCGCGGAAGCGGCCGAGCCCCTCCATGCCGAAGGACACGCGCACCTCGCCATCGAGGCCGGGGAGCCCGGCGTGCTGGGCGATCATCTCGGCGTAGCCTTGCACGTCACGCGGCATGAGTCGCTCGTGACGCGAGGCGACGAGCTCCCGTCCCACGCGCAGCATGGGACGACCAGGAACCTTGAGGTGCAGGTCACTGGCGTCACCGTCCACCATCTCGGTGAGCAACGCGCGCAGATCGGGCAGGACGTGGGCGCGAGTTTCAGGTCGAATCGCGACGACAGGCGACAAGGCGCGCATGGTGTGGGTCTCCATGCCCGTGATCGGATCCGGCCCGCCCGGAGCTGAGCCTCAGCGCCGCTGTTTCTTACGGGCCTGCTTGGCTTCCTTGGCCTTCTTGCGACGGGCCTCGATCTGCGCCTTGGTGAGCTGCATCGCGTTGCCGCCTTGCATCGCGGGCATCCCCGGCATGCCGGCCATGCCTGCTTGCTGTGCGTACTGGGCCATCTTCTGCTGGAGTGCCCGCGGGTTCATCCCGCCGCCGAGCATCCCGGTCATCGAGCCGACTTCCTTCATCATGGTGCGCGTCATGTTGAAGCGCTGGTGGAGCTCCTGCACTTCCTTCAACGGGCGTCCCGAGCCCTTCGCGATGCGACGAAAGCGCGCCTCTGAGAGTATATCAGGGTTGCGACGTTCCTGGTTGGTCATCGACTGCATGACCGCCTCGACCTTCACCAGCTCGTAGTCGTCGAGTGCCTCCTCGGGCACTTGCGACATGACCTCGTCCATGAAGGGGAGCTTGCCCATCACTTCCTTGAGCGAGCCCATCTGCTTGATCATCTTGAGCTGGGCCTGGAAGTCGTCGTACGTGAAGTGCCCCTGGAGCATCTTCTCGGCGTCTTTCTCTGCCTTGTCCTTGTCGATGACCCTCTCGAAGTCCGACATCAGACCCACGACATCGCCGAACCCGAGGATGCGGCTGGCGAGGCCCTGCGGCCGGAAGTCCTCCAGCTTGTCGAGGCCCTCGCCCATGCCGAGGAACTTCACCGGCTTCCCGGTGACCGCCTTGATCGACACCGCCGCGCCACCGCGCGCGTCGCCGTCGAGCTTGGTGAGCACAAAGCCGCTGAAGGAGAGGCGACGGTCGAACTCGGCGGCCGTGCGAACGGCGTCCTGCCCGATCATCGCGTCGCAGACGAAGAGGATGTTGTCGGGCTGCGTCTTCTCGCGGATCTGCTCGAGCTCGCTCATGAGCGTCTCGTCGAGGGCCAGTCGGCCGGCCGTGTCGAAGATGATGACGTCGCGACCGACGTTGCGCGCTTGTGTGACCGCGAGCGAACACAGCTGCACCGGGTTCATGCCCTTGATCGAGAAGACCGGCACGTTGAGCTTGCGACCGAGGGTGACCAGCTGGTCGATCGCGGCGGGACGGTACACGTCGGCGGCCACCAGCATCGGCTTCTTGCCTTGCCCCTGCAGGCGCTTGGCGAGCTTGCCCGCCGTCGTGGTCTTGCCCGAGCCCTGGAGGCCTACCATCATGATGATCGCGGGCTTGCCGTCGAGCGCCAGCGAGTTGTCGACCGGGCCCATCAAGGCCTCGAGCTCGTCGTAGCAGGACTTGATGAAGTGGTCGGCCGGCGTGACCTGGAAGGGCGTGTTCTTCGCCTTGAGGGTGACCACCTGGCCGAGCGAGCGGGCCTTCACCCGGTCGAGGAAGTCCTTCGCCACGTCGAGGCTCACGTCGGCCTCGAGCAGCGACACGCGCACGTCGCGGAGCGCGTCGGTGATGTCGCTCTCGGAGAGCTCGGTCTTGCCCTGGAGCTTGAGGCGGGCGTTGCGGAAGCCGCGGGAGAGGGTGTCGAACATGGGCCGCGCGGGTAATCCGAAACGCGCCGTTCGGCGCTACCAGCGCCAACGGAGGGGGGTGGGACCGAGACCCGCGTTGGTCACGATGCAAACGGCCGTGTCGGCGATGCAGCCCTCGTGCTCGGCGGGTCCGCAGTCCAGCGCGAGCGCCAAGGTGTCGCCGCGGTCCCGGAGCCCGACGATTGCTCCGCGATCGACCACGAACGCGCGGCTCTCGCCCACCCGGACCTCCTCGAGGAGGCAGCGTCCGCCGGGGAGGCCGAGGCGGAAGGGGAACCAGGCGGCGGTGGAGCACCAGTCTCCCGAGGTGGGGAGCTGCGGACGGAGCCGCTCGGCCACGGCCAATTCCGCCTCGGCGCAGCGCCGGGCGCGAACCAGCTCCTCCCACTCCATCGACCAGGTGGCGTAGGCCAGCTGGGTGGCGACGAGCGCGACCGGCACCACCGCCTGCCACAGGGGGCGTCCCACCACCGCGATCGCGGCGCTCACCGCGAGGCCGAGCAAGGCCACGTCGACGTGACGGGGCTGGACCACCACCAGGACGCAGGGGACGAGCGCCAGGGCCTGGGCGAGGAAGATTCGACTCGGTGGGTCTCGCTTCGCAACGCCGGCCACTAGTGCGGTTGGCACGAGGAGAATCCAGCTCCCCATCGCGAGGGCGAGGCGCTTGAGCTGGACGCCGAGGAACAAGATGGCCCGTGATGCCCCGGAGCGGGCGGGCTCCGCGATCTGGCGGAGCGCCTCGCCGGTGCCCTGGCGCTCGGCGGCCCCGGCCTCGACCAGGGCGTGCGGGATCTCTCCGCTCGCCAACATTCGCCGCACGTCGTCGAGCGGCAGCTCGGCCTTGGTGACGGTGATGCCAGTCCACTCGCTGAACCCGGCGTCGAGAGCGCGTTGTGTCGCGACGCCGGGAATGAACCCAAGGACGAAGGCCAGGGTGACGGCAACGCTACGTTGGGTCGTCGCGAAGGGCAGGGCCACCGCGATGAGGCCGGAGGCCACGAGGCCGTTCTCCTTGGTGAGCACGGTTGCGCTCGCGACGAGGCCCGCGACGAGGGCATCGGCCGGCGCTCCCCGTCGGGCGGCCCGCGCGGCGAGCCACGACGCGAGGCCGATTCCGAGGGCGAGGAGCGCCGTCGGCTCGACGCGCATGGACGCGAAGGCAAGGGCCGGCAGGCACGCGGCCAGGAGCGCCGCCATGATGCCGGCGCGACGGCCGGCCAACTCGTTGGCGGCGAGGCCAAGTGCGGCGGGCGCGAGGCTTCCGGAGACGAGCGCCACCGCCTGGAGAGCAACGCCGGGGTCGAGACCGAGAACGCTGCCCAGCGCGAGCCCGACGAGGGGGTAGCCCGGTGGATGCGACCCGATCCACAGCCCTTCGCGCAGCTCGAGCGCGCGCTGGCCCCAGAAGGCGGCATCGCCGCCCACGGGCAATCCGATGTCGGCCGCCGCGAGCACGCCGACGCGGGCCGCCAGCCCGGCCACGACGATCGCGAGCAAGGCGCCCCACGGGGCCTGGGCTTTCACGCCCGCGAACTATTCCGAAACGAGGGGAGGGGCCTCGCCGGGCTCACTTGAAGCCTGGGCCGGGCTGCAGTAGGCGGCCGGATGCACTCGTGGCGACTGTCGCCCGCCTGGTGGGGGGTCGCCATCGCGATGCCGGTGGCGCTTGTCGTCGCGGGCTCGGCTGTCGCTCTGGGCGGTCTCGCCGCGCTGGACGCCGCCGCCCCGGTGCGACACGCCTGGTGGGCCCTTGCCACGCCGTGCAGCGCTGAGTTGGCCTGGCCGGTGGGCACCTGCGGGGTGGGGGAGTACCTCTCGCCGCTCGACTTCGTGATCGCGGCGTGTGGCCTCGGCACGCCGAGCGCGGCGGCGCTGGTGCTCGTCGCCAACGTCGTCGTGGGGGTGGTCGTGGCGTCTCGCCTCGGCGGGGGGCGGTGGGGCTCCGCGCTCCTCGGCGTGCTCGGTGGCGCAGGTCCCGTCGTGATTGCGATGCTGCAGGGTGGAACGGTCGGGCCTGCCACCGTCGCGCTCGTGGGCGTGGCGGCCCTGGCATGGCACGCGGCGCGGACCGGGGGCTTCGGCACGGTGCTCTTGGCGTCGGGGGCGACGGTGCTCGCGGCCCTCGGCGGCGTGCCCACGGCCGTAGGGGCGTCGGTCGTGGCGCTCGCCCTCGCGCTCGGAGGCGGCCCCGCGCGTGTCGGCGTGGCCCTCGTCGCCGGGGCCGCCGCGCTCGCGCTCGCCTGCGTGCCGTACACGATGGGTCCCGTCGCGCCGGCGCCGGAGTTGGCCCGACTCTATTCCTTGCCCGTCGATGCGCTGGCCCTCAGCGACCGGGGCGTTCCCGCGATCACGCTGGTCCTGGCTGCCTACGTCGCATGGCGGGGCGAGACGGGGCCCCGCGCCGTGGCGCGGGCGGGGTTGGCCTGCCTCGTCCTCGCTCTCGGCCCGGAGCTCGTCACCTCGTCGGGCGCCGTGGAGGGGAGCCATTTTCCACTCCTGGCACTCCACGCGATCCCCGGCGGCGCGGCCTTCGATCACGCCGGCTGGCTGGTCGGCCCGGCCGTGCTGCTCGTCGCCGTCGCCGTGGCGGCGTGGATCGGCCCGGGGCGTCCGTGGCCGCTTGCCGTGGTGAGCCTTGCGGTGGCCGGGCAACTCGCGTGGGAGCGTCCCCCGCTGCGCCTCGTCGGCGGCAGCCCGCAGGCCGCCCCCTGGGCCCTTGCCCTCGCGCAGCTCCCGCCAGGGGTCACGGCGGTCTTGCCGCTCGCCCCCGAGCTCCGCTCAGCTGACACGGGACTTGAGCAGCTGGGGTTCCATCGTCACGTACTGCTCGACGCGCCACGGGCCTGGGTGGGCGAGCGACGGCCCCGGGGGTGGGGCGCGGCCATTCACGAGTCGAGCTTTCTCGCGGAGTGGGTGCGCTTCGAGCGGGGCCGCGAGGTGCCGGGCGACCCCACGCGCGCCAACTTCTTCCGTAGCGACCCGGCCGACGTGTCGCGACTGCGAGCGGACGGCCTGCGGTACCTCGTGGTCGCGGCCGAGGACTACGCGCCGCGACTGTGGGGGCTCGCGCCCGCGAGCCGCGTGCTGGCGACACGCCTTCTCGGCGACGCGGTGGCCAGCGGGTCGGACTGGGCCATCTGGGCGCTCCCCGAGTCGCCCGTGCCTGCCGAGGTGACGGCTCCGGCCTGGCGCATGCCCAGCACCCTCAGGGACTCGTCTTGGCCGGGGAGCCCGGCTGATTGAGCGCGATCGACGGACTCGACACCGAGGCCCGTCCCCAGACGCCCGGGTAGATCCACCGGAAGCTCGCCTCGTCGATGCCGGCCCCGAACTCACGGAAGCGCGCCCGACGGATCCCGTCGATCCCCGTGTCTCGGTCGCGGGCGCTGACGTATGCCCAGTATCCCCAGCGCGTCGCAATGCCGGAAGGAACGCCACCGCCGCCCTGCCGGACCTGTGAACCGCGCGCCGTCCAGGGGCCGTCGGGCGACTCGGCGACGAAGGCGTCGAAGCTCATGCCCCGCGACACGAGCAGGCCGTAGCCACCCCCCCAGAGCGGAAAGATATCGGGGTCGGAGGCGGAGTCGTTCTGGCCCTTGATGGTCACCTCGAGGACGGGCTCGCTGCGCACACGGAAGCGGGTGCCGTCGCTTCCTGGCTCCTCCACCGCCATGCGAAACCGCCGGGTGCAGCTCTCGCTGCCCACGGGGCACCGCGCCGGGTCGCTGCCCACCTGTCCCTCGAGGAAGTACAGGACCAGGGCGCCGTCGACCACGATCGCGGAGAGGTCGACGCCCTGGACGCGATTGCCCTGCTCATCGACGAGCAGCAGGGCTTCGGGGGCGAGCCAGTGGTCGCCCACGCGGAGACCGCGGCGAACCTGAGTGGTCGTGTACACGTAGAGCGTGTCGCCCCGGCGGATGATGTCGGGCACCGAGCCGGCGTAGGGCTCCCAGCCGTCGACCACCTCGAAGCGCCGCCCCCCGCCCGAGGACGCGACGTAGACCTTATGCTGGCGCGGATCGTTGCAGGGCGCGACATCGCAGGCGTGGTAGGCGAGGAGCAGCCGCCCGGTGACAGGCGCCGCCTTCGCCGGGCCCGCGGCCATCATCGCGAGCGCGAGGAGGACAGCCCGCCACGCGCGACTTCGCGACGAGTTGTCTCTGCTCGTTGCGCGCTGGACGACCCCCACCGCTTCGCGAGTTAACGCCCCGCCCTTTGGAGTGCTCATGCCTGCTCGCATCCTTATCGTGCTTGCCCTCGCCGTTGCCTGCAACCAGGACGGGGCCTCCTCGGCCGGCGAGGAGAAGGCGGAAGAGCCCAAGAAGTCCGAGGAGCCCGCGCTCGTGGCCCAGTCGGTCCCCACCAGCACGGTGCAGGGCTCGACGGTGGACCCGTGGGTCGAGGGCGCCGCGCAACTCGAGGGGATCGTAGAAGACGCCGTCCTCGTCGACCTTCAAGCGCGCGCCGATGCACGGGTGCTGGCCCGTGTGCAGGAAGGCATCGAGATCCAGTCCACCCAGTACGCGCTGGCGGCGGTCATCGTCGACCGGGAGGATGCCGACCAGGCGAAGGCCCTGCTCGACCGCCTCGGCGAATTGGAGCGCGCCGCCCTCACCAACGAGGGCGCGTTCGTTCGCGACTTCATTGCCGCGGCCGGCACGGTGGGTGTGTCGCGACTGAAAGCTATCGACACTCTGGAGCGCGGTATCGTCGAGCCGATGAAGGCCAACGCCGTCGCGCTCGCGCAGGGCGTTCGTTCGCCGCCCACCACGTCGAAGTCGTCGGGCAAGGCCGCGCAGCCGTCGAAGGAAGATCTCGCCCGGTCGGAGGCTCTGGCGCCGGTCCTGATGAAGGCAAAGTACGCCCTCGCGGCCGACGGCGTGGCGGTGGACGGTTCACTCTCCGCGTTGTCGCGCACCGTCGCGGCGCTCGACGCCGAGGACAGCGCGAGCGTGGCGCGGATGAGCGAGGCTTTCGACCAGGTGTCCACGCACCTCGTGACCTTCCAGCAGCGCAAGTACCTCACCCTCGTCGAACTGCAGGGCAGCCTGACCCAGAAGGACTGGTACTCCCTCATCGAGGGCTGGTCGATCGCCGACTTCATCGGTGCCGTCGGCGTGCCCACGGCCGACGAGGACTCCGCGGGGCTCGCCTCGCGGATGTTGATGGGTGGCAAGGGCAGCACGAGCGGGCAGGCGGCGGTCGGCTCGGGCAGCCAGGGTGGCGCCCCCGGGATGGCTGGCGTGAAGTCGGCGATGAGCGCACAGAACGGCGGGATGGGCACAGGCGGCGGCATGGGCGGCATGCAGCAGGGCGGCATGCAGCAGGGCGGCATGGGGGCCACGGCGGGGGCGGGCGGCATGGGCGGCATGCAGCAAGGCGGCATGGGCGGCCAGCAGGCTGGTGGCACGGGCATGAAATCGGGCATGGGCGGCCAGACCGGCGGCATGGGCATGCAGGGCGGCGGCACGGGCATGCAGGGTGGCATGGGCGGCCAGTCGGGTGGCATGGGCATGCAGGGCGGCATGGGCGGCCAGTCCGGTGGCATGGGCATGCAGGGCGGCATGGGCGGCCAGGGCATGGGGGCGCAAGGCGCCATGGGCGCGCAGGGCGCCATGGGCGCGCAGGGAGCGATGGGGATGCAGGGTGCCCAGGGTGCTCAGGGCACGCAGCCGCCGCAGCAGGGCGGCCAGTAGCCCGCTTCGGCGGCTCGTCGTCCCCCCTGCGTCTAGCGGAAGGCGTCCGCCACCGTGTCGTGAGCCGAGCCGGGTGCGAGCGCAACGTCGCAGAGTCGCGCAACGACCAGGCCCACCAGGGCTCCGGTCGCGAGCGTGCTCCATTCGCCCTCGGGCGAGGTCGCGAGCCCGGCCGCGAGCGCGGCCGCGCCCGTGGTCTCGACGGCGAGGAAGGTCCAGCCCCTGACCGGCTGCTGCGCGTAGAAGTGCCCGGCGCCGAAGCCGACGGTGGACGAGAGCACGGCGGCCGCCCCGGGATCGGGGAGTTGGGACAGTCGGCGAAGGTGAGCGATGTCGAGCTGGCCCGTGGCTGGGGCCGGCAGGGGCGGGTTCGCGAGGACCATCGGGCCCGGGGCTAGGCCGGGCGTGGGTGCGGTCACGGTCGGAGGGGGAGCCTCGGCGTTCTCCACGCCGGCGGGTCCGCCCAGCCCACCCCGCCGAGCGTGCTCCACCAGTCGCAACCGTGCGTCGTCGTCGGCGGCAGCGTAGGCGCGGAGCCACTGGTCGACCGTCGCGTCGTCGAGCTGGAGCTTGTCGAGCGCCTCCATCAGGAGTCGCAGGTGGCCGAGGGCGGCTCGCTCGTCGGCCGTCGCGGCACGCCCCATCTCGCGGAAGAGCACCGCGTTGCGCGTGGCGGCGTCAGAGGCCTCCACCATCCGGGCGACCGTGGGGTCGACGTTGACGGCCTTCGCGGCGCCAACCCAGACGACCCACAAGGTCACCCAGGAGGTCACTGGGTGTAGCCGAGGGCGCGGAGGCGCTCCATCTCCGCGTCGTTCTCGTGGTGCGGCACCTCGGGAAGGGCTCGGGGCGAGGTCTCGTAGGTGGGCACGGTCTGCACGGGGGTGCCGGCAGCGAGCACCTCGGTGAGCACCCGCCCGTCCATGTCGCTGGGCACGGGCTGCCCGAGGAGGTGCAGGATGGTGGGCGTCACGTCGATCACCGAGGGCGAAGCGACGTGGCCTGCCTTCTTAAACGCCGGACCAGCGAGGATCAGCGTCGCGATGGGGTCGTGTTCGGGGCGGGGCACGCCCGCGTCGCCGTTCGGCGCGGTCTCCACTTGCTCGAGCAACATGCCGTGGTCGGAGACGATGATGACGTTGGTCTCCGGCCCTCGGAGGGCGAGGACCGGTGCCAGCGCGCCGTCGAGCCAGGCCGCGTAGTCATCGACGACCCTCGCGGCCAACTGCGACTGCTCCAGGGTGATGGTCTCGCCTTGCCAGGGCAGCGACACGCCGGGGATCGACGCGGTGCTGCGCGCGTACATCCGCGGGTCACGCTCGACGGCTGCCCGGAACGCGGCGTCGGTGAAGGGAAGGAAGACGTGCGAGAGCTCGTCGATGCCCTTCACGTAGAGGCTCACCACGTCGGCGGGCGCGCGCGCTTGCACCGCCACGGCGGCGCTGATGGTCCACTGGTCGCGGAGCATCGGGTGGTCTTCCAGTGGTGTGATCGGGAACTGGTAGCCGAGGGGCGAGTCGCGGCCGTCCTGGACGGGCAGACGTTGCGCCAGGAGCGGCTTGGCCAGGTCGACCGGGCTGATCGCGTACTTCAGCTCCTCGCCCGTGAGAATCGAGGTCGAATCTACGTCGTTGATGAGATTGCGGTCCCAGAGGTAGTCCGAGGCCACCGTGACCCCCTTGCCAGGAATCACCGGGAACAGCGACAGCCAAGCGAAGGTGTTGCACTTCACGCCCCGCTCGTCGAGGATCTCCCAGTAGCGGCGAACCTTGATGTCGCGGGCATCGACGATGCGCTGGGAACCATCCGTCTCGGAGTACCAGCCATCGACGCCGTGTTTCTTCGGCCGCTTGCCGGTGGCGATGGAGGCCCAGACCACCGGCGAGATGACAGGCTGGATGTTTTGCAGCTGCGTGAACACGCCTTCGCGCGCGAGCCCCGTGAGGTTCGGCGCACGGTTGTCCTTGGCGAGACGTTCGAGCATGCCGACGCCGAGACCGTCGATTCCCACCACGATGAGTTTTGGCGCCGGCGGCGACGCTCCCCACTGGCAGCCAGCCAGAGACAGCACGAGGACAGCCAGCATGGTCATCGTGTGTCGGTAATCCTTGTGACGGCTCGCCGCTATGTGGTGGGACCGTTGCTGACAGGTTCACGGCAAAGGTGCGCCACGTCCGACCCCGCAGGGCTCCGCGTGTCCCCAGGGTGCCCAGAGCGCGCTGTCGGGATCGACGTAGGCCGGACGACCGAGCAGTTCCACTAGGCGTCGAAACGCCGCCGGTCCACGGCCCTCGTTTCGCGTGTCGACCCGGGCCCCTGCGGCCCCGGGTGGCGCGTAGGCGGCGCGGTCGAAGACGACGTAGGCGTAGCCCAGTGCGCCGACAGCGATCCGATCGGCTTCGTCGACGGGGCCGGGCGCCTCGTCACGTGCGGCGGCCAGGAGCGCCCCGATGAAGCTATTCGACTCTCGAAAGGCCACCTGCCCGGCCGGCGTGAAGGTGAGGTTGTCCTCCACCATCCCGCCGAAGATCTTTCGCCCGTGGACGGCCTGGTAGAAGAGGTGGGCCTGGCTGGACGCGTAGGGAAGTTCGATCAAGGCCCCGGCGTCGCCACCGTGCCGGAGGCACTGGTACACCCGCGGGACCGCCGCCGACCAGGTGGGGAGGGGGGCGAGATCGGCGCCACGCAGCTCGAGCGCCCAGCTCAGCGTCGCAGGAAGGGCGACCACGATCAGCAGGGGACGCCAGCGCGCCTCCGCGCGGGACAAGAGGTGGGCAACCCCGAGCGCCAGACCGGCGCTAACGAGCACCATCGCGCGCTGCGGCCACCACAACCGGCGCAAGAGTGGCGCCGCCGAGATCATCGTGAGGTAGGGAACATTTGGCAACTCCAGCCCCCCGACCCGCAGCACCGGACCCGCGGCGACGACGAGCCCGGTGAGGAGGAGCGCGGCCACGACGAGGCGACCCCGCGCTCTGCCGAACGCGAGGCCGAGGAGTCCGAGCGCGGCCTCCGTCAGGAGGATGGCGCGATCCTCGGCCACGAAAACGAGTGTCCCTGGCTCGTCTTTCGACTCGATCAGGAAGCCCGCCACCCGTTCAACCAGGTTGACCACGTAGATGCCGACGCCCACGCCCTCGCGGGTGACGGGTGTCCACTTCACGAGGCTCGTGGTGGCGGTGTCCAAGAGCCCGGGCACGGCCGCGCTGGAGGCCACCATCGGCAGCGCGAAGGGCGCGGCGAGCAGGAGCCCGGCGAGGCCCGTCACCGCGAAGGGGAAGAGCGTCGTGACCCGTTTCCCAGGGCGCGCATGGTAAACCACCGCTAGGCCCACCACGAGGGCGGCGAGCCCGCCGAACAAGGCGTAGAACCAGTATCCTAGGCCGGTAACGGCGAGGAGCACGCCCGCGCGAAGGGCTACCAGAATGCCCGCGCCCCGCGCCAGCCGCGCGACGTCCGCGAGAAACAATAGGATGAAGGCTTGCATCGCCTGTGTCGGGCGACCGTCGACAATCTCGTTCAGCGTGAAAGGATTGAAGGCGAAGAGCGCCGCCGCGATGGCGGCTGAGGCAGGCCGAGCCCCGGTGACGCGAGCGAGCGTGGCGAAGGCCGCGGCGTTGCTCGCGAGGACGGCCACGACGAAGGTGTTGAACCCCCACACGGGCCCGAGGAGCCACCGGAAGGGGAGCGCCAACACACCGTCGAGCACGTTGCCGCCGGTGTGAAGGTAGACGTCTTTCCCCCAGGGGAAGAAGAGCACGTCGGTGTGGTCGAAACCCTCGCCGGCGAGCACCTGACGCCCAGTCCACCAGTAGAACCACTGCGTGCCCCAGGCATCGACGTACTCGCGCCCAATGAACTCGCCCGCCGCAGACACAAAGGGCTCGCCGAAGACGGCGAGCCCAAGCACCAGGGCAACCGCAATTCCAAGTAGCCGAGCGCGACGACTACTCGCCGCCCGGTCCACCCTTGCTGCCGATGTTGTTCGTGGAACCGTCGACGTCGTTGTAGGCGGCGGAGGGGTTGCCCGCGTCGATCATCGCCGAGCCAGCGGCCAGCGTGAGGTCGTCGTTGGTGTAGTCCCCGTCGTTCGACCAGGCGGTGTACATCGGGTCGGCGCTGATGTCGGTCACGTTCGCCGAGGCGCCCGACCAGTCGCCGGCGGCGTTGCCGTAGACGTTGCAGTAGTCGGTGGTGAGGGTCGAACCCGACTCGACGTAGATGCCCCAGCCCGTGGTCTCGTTGGTGACCGCAGTGCTGTAGAGGCTCAGCGAACCGGCCGCCGTGACGGCCACCGACCCACCGGAGGTGGTGGTGTTGCCGACGATGTCGTTGTTCCACCAGGAACCGGAGCCCGCATCGGCCCAGACCGCGCCGCCGGCGTAGGCGGAGTTGCCCGCCAGCACCGAGTTGCTCAGGTCGAGGATGCCACCGACCGCCGCGACACCGCCGCCCGCCTCGGCGCCGTTGCCGGCGAAGGTGATGTGCGAAGCCGCCATGCTGGAGGTACCGCCGGCGTAGAGACCGCCACCGTGCATCGCCCAGTTGCCCTCGAACCAGATGTCGTCGGGCGTCATGCCGGCCGAGTCGTTCACGAACATGCCGCCACCGTACGAGTAGACGTACACCCACTCGGTCGCGCTGATCTCGGTGGAGCTGGACGCGGGGAGCTCGTTGGACTCGACGATGAGGTCCCACAGGGTGGGGCTGGCGCCGTCGACGAAGATGCCGCCGCCGTAGTACCGCTGGTAGGTGGTGACGCAGTACACACCGCAGCCGCACTCGGTGGAATCGACCACCTCGTCCATGGTGCCGGTGCCGCTCATCAGGGTGAAGCCGGAGAGCTCGGCGCCCGAGGTCTCACCGCTGCTGAAGCTGACGACCGAGCCGCCGCTGCTGCCGTCGATGATGGTGGCTTCGGCCCCATCCATCGAGAACACCGAGATGTTGGTGCCGTTGAAGTTGAGGTTCTCGGTGTAGACACCCGCCACGACCGCCACGCACTCGGTGGCGTTGTCCATGGCGTCCTGGATGGCGGCCCAGGGGTTGGCCATCGAGCCGTCGGGGGCGCCGGAGGTGCTCGCAGCGTCCGCGACCTGAGGCTCGCTCGGGTCGGCGTCGTTGCAGTCGAGGGTGTTGTCGGCCGGGTCGCAGCTCCAGCTGGTGCTGGTGGCGTCGCCGAAGCCGTCGCCGTCGGCGTCGGTCGGACCTTCGACGGCGTCGACCGGGCTGTCGTCGATCAGGCCGTTGCAGTCGTTGTCGAGCTCGTCGCAGTACTCGGTGGCACCGAGGTAAACGGTGATCTGCGTGTCGTCGCAGTCGTCGCTGTTGCCGACCCATCCGTCGCCCAGCTCGGCGCAGTCGCTGGCGCTGTTGTCGGGGTCGCCGTAGGTGTCGCCGTCGTTGTCGGCGTAGTAGGTCTTGCCGAGGCCTTCGTCGACCTCGCCGTTGCAATCGTTATCGACACCGTCGCACTCTTCGACGTGACCGGTCCACGCGAGGGCCTCGTTGTCATTGCAGTCGCCGCCGGCCGCAACCCAGCCAACGGGGGCGTCGCAGCCCTCGGCGCTGTTGTCGTCGTCGCCGTAGCCGTCGCCGTCGTTGTCGGCGTACCAGGTGGAGGTGACTTCTTCGTCGATGTCGCCGTCGCAGTCGTTGTCGAGCCCGTCGCAGCGCTCGGCGGCATCGGGGAAGACGGTGTCGTTGGCGTCGTCGCAGTCGCCGTCGACCGACACCTGATTCTGACCAGGCTCGCAAGCCTCGGCGCCGGTGCTGCTGTCGCCGTAGCCGTCGCCGTCGCCGTCGGTGTAGAAGGTGCCCATCACCCCTTCGTCGACTTCGCCGTTGCAGTTGTTGTCGATGCCGTCGCAGTCTTCCGCGACGCCCGGGTTGACGAGGGCGTTGCTCTCGTCGCAGTCGCCGTCGGAGACGCAGTAGCCGTCGCCGTCTTCGTCGCAGGGGGTGTCGGTGGGGCCGGTGTCAACGGTGTCGGTGTTGTCCTTGCCGGTCTCGCCGGGGCAGCCGACGAAGGCGAGAGTGAGCAGGACACTGCTGAAGGTCAAGGGGAGGGCGCGCATGGATTACTCGCTGGTAGAACGATGGTAGCCCCCTCCCGTCGGCAGCGCTAGGGCTGACTTCAGATTTTGTCACGGGCGCTGACGTGCCGGGGGGGGAAGGGGACCCGGATTCCCGGTGGTGGGAGAGTCGCCGACGAGGCCCATCAGGGCCCGATTCTCGGTGAGAAACTGTGCGATGAGGCCGGCCAGATGCTGGTGTCCGAGCGCGGAAAGGTGGACTTCGTCGATGAAGAATGACGCGTTTAGCTCCTGCTCGAGGAGCGCGGCCGTGTCGAGGAACTCCACGTCGTCCCGCTCGGCTGCCACGTCGGCCAGCATGCGGTGGTAGTCACGATATGTCACGGACCTTGGGAACGTGGCCTCCGACAGCAACAGCGTGTTGCCGCCGTGCGCGCTCACGCGGTCGGCGATGGCGAGGATGTTCTGCCGTGCAACACTGGGCGGGGCCGGCGAGACGGAGCCGTCGGCCACCACGCCGAGCAGCGCGAATCGCACTGCTCGCAGCAGCGCAAACGGCTGGAGAAAACTTTGGTTCCGCTTTCCGCTGTTGCCGCCGGCCTGTACGCCGGCGAAGCCCACGGTGTCGTTTCGGCCCAGGTAGAGGATGGCGAGTTCGGGGGAGAGATCGTCCGCCAGCTCCTTCACGCAGCGCTTGATCTCGTTGCTCGTCCAGCCGGGCACGCCCTGGTTGACCACCTGGATCCGCGCGCGCGGGTACTGGCGGCCCCACAGTTCTTCTACGACGGCCGGAAAGTAGAAGGGCAGGTCGTCGCGGTCGGTGGGGGCAGTGGCGGAGCCGCCCCATACCGTGATCGTGGCGGCGGGGTGGGAGCGCGGTACCGCCTTCGCGTAGCACTCCCGGGCGAAGCTGGACGTGGTGTCGCCTGAGGTCGCCGCCATCCGCACGCCCTGGCCTGCCGTGCCAGCCGCGTCGAGCACGTCGAAGGCCTGCTCCGGATCGTTGGTCCACGCCCCGTTCTGCGGCCCGGCGCGGAAGGCAGCCTCCGTCGCGCCGAGGAGAAGGACGGCGCTCGCCAGCGAGAAGAGCAGGGCACGACGAGGGCGTGCGGCACCGATGGTGGGCGTGAGCCCCGCTGCGGCGATGAGGATCCCGAGCCCGAGGAGGTGGCCCACCCAGCGTTCGGGGCTCGCCGCGGCGGCAACCGAGAGCGGCGCGGCGAGCGCGAGGGAACGACGGATCGACTCGGCCGCGCCGAGCAAGGGGACACCGAGGGCGATGACCAACGCCAACGTGACGAGGCTGGCGACGGTGACCGAGCCAGCCTCGGCCGTGGCGATAGCGAGGCCGACCGCTCCCGCGACCGCGATCAGGTCGCGGATCCAGCGTGCCCAGCCGGGGCTTGACTGAGGCCTCGGCAAGTGAGCGACCACCAGGAGCGCGAGGGTGATCGGCAAGAGCGCTGGCACCGAAACGGCCACCTCGGGGAGGAGCCGGTAGCGGGCCGCGAGAACGCGCAGATCGAGCAGGGAGAGTGGCAGGGCCGTGAGCAGCGCGGCGGTGGCCACGCCGCTCGCGACGGGGCGGAAACCCGCGGCGGCGAGCCCGAAGCCTAGAGCCCCGGCGGTGACGAGGCCCACCACCACGGCGACGACGTCGAGAAGCCAACCGCCCCCGCCGAGCGGCCAATCCACTGGCTCGGAGGGGTCGCCAAGCGTGACGTTTCGAACGTTCACCCGGTACTGTCCCGGCGTGAGATCGAGCGTGCGGAAGTGGATGGCCCGCGCGGCGCAGTGCATCTGGATCTCGCCGTCGACGAGGACCGACCAGGTGGCGGTACTGGTGTCGAGCTCCACCCGGTGCGAGCCTGGCTCGATGCGTGGCAGGCGGCTCGGCTTGCAGTCCAACTCGTCGCCCATCGCCGATTTCGTGGGGCGCAGCGCCCCGCCTGGCGCGTCTTCCTCGCCGCCGCCGACGATCACCAGCGACGGTCGGAAGGTGGCCGGGACCGCGTCGAACAAGGTCATTGTCAGCGCGCCGCCCTCGGGCAGGGTGAGGTCGACCGCGACTCGCTGGTAGACCTTGTCGGCCGAGCGCACCACCCCTTGCATCGCCGACAAGCCGAGGCGGTGCGGCGTGGGCCGGAGGGGACCGGCCGCCATGGCACGGGCCGCGGGGATGTCGTTGCGCGAGAAGGTCCAGCCTTCGGGCGCCGACGTCTCTGCGGTGGCGGCGAGGGTGGCGCGGATGCCCGCGGCGAGGGACAACCCAGCCGCGGCGATGAAGATGGCATTCCGACGGTGCAGCATCGCCGACGCTGCTATCTCGCGAGGCGGCGGCGTTGCCTGTGGGGCCTCGCCGACGTAGTCTTCTGGCTCGTCCGGGCCTTCCGGTTGCCGCCATCTCACGTGAATCGTTCTAAGAAGGTCATCTTTTCGCTGCTCGTCCCGGCCGTGTTGCTCGGTGGGTCGGAGGTCTTTTTCCGGGTTTTCCCGGTCTCCGGCACCGCCCGGACCGGCGAGGGCTGGGTGGAGGTGTCGACGGTGCCGGGCTGGGACCTGGAGGCCGAGGGCAACGTCGCGCTCAATCTCCCCGCCAGCGAGGTGGATCGCTACCTGATGCGTAGTCCAGGCTACTCGGAGCCCAAGGACGAGGCGGTGCGGATCGTGGCGGCGGGCGACTCGTGCAGCTTCGGCTTCGGCCTCCAGTGGCGCGACACGGTGATCGCTCGCTTGGCCCGCCTGCGCGAGGCGCGTTTCCCCGACCGCGAGTACCAGCCGGCCGCATGCGCCGTCCCCGGGCACACATCGTTGCAGACACTGGCGAAACTGGAGGCGGGGTGCCTCGACTTCGAGCCCGACGTGGTCATCATTGGCAACCAGTTCAACGACGCCTCGCTCACGGACATGTCGGACGAGGAGCGTTTCGACCGCGGTACCCTGCATCGCCTGCGCCGGGCGGCTCGCGCGAGTGCGGTCGTGGAGACCCTGGCCGACCTGCTCCTGCCGCCGCCTCCCGTCGCGGAGAAGAAGGCGTCGGGGGGTTGTCACACCGGCTGGTTGGCGCCCGGCGCCGACCTCTGCCCCGCGACCGCCAAGACCGCGCACCGCGTGGCGCTCCCGCTGTACGTCGAAAACCTGCACCGCATGATCGATCTGGTCCGCGAGCGCGGCGGCGCTCCGGTTCTGCTCGCGTTTCCCCATCGTTCCGACTCGACGGCGACCGAGCACTATGACTTCCACGACTACCGGGCGGCGATGAAAGAGGTTGCCGACGCGGAGGGGGTCACCTTCGTGGACGGGACAGCAGCGTTTGCCAAGGCCGGCAAGTCGCCGACCGACTTGTTCACCGACATGGTGCATCCTTCGGCCGAGGGGGCCCGCGTGCTGGCGCTGGCGATCGACCGGACGCTCGGTAGCGAGGCGCCCTGAGCCTCGGGCAACGGTTAGCCGCGGCAGATGAAATCGACGGCAACGTCCGAAGCGCTGACCGCTGCCCTGATCGTCGGCAGCCTCGTGCTGGCCGGCTGCGACGGCAACCGGGCGGCAACGCCCCCGCCGCCCGCGGAAACGTCCCCGGCAAACGAGCCCGCAGCGACCGAGGCCCTGGTCGCGCAGGTCGTGACGACCGTCTCCAGTGGCGACCTCTGGGTCGACGCGGCGACCACTCTGGGGACCGTGGCCGACACCGACGCGGAGTCCGTGGCTCGTCTCGGCGACCTTGCTCGTGCTCGCGTCGTTTCGCGCCGAGCGCTCCAGGACGAGCTTCGGATTGCGCAATACCGGCTCGCGGAGCTGGTGGCCACCGAGGGCGACAGCGCGGCCGCCCGGAAGGCGCTCGAAGCCTTTACGCTCGGTGAGCGCGCCGCTCTGGTGGAGGAGGCGCGCCTCGCCGAGGCCTTCCTCGGCGGTTCAGGGGCCGCTGGACACGCGCGGCTGGTGGGCACCGACGTGTTCGAAACCGGCTATCTGGGCGCGATCCGTGCCGACGTGAAGTCGCTCGGCCTCGGCGCCCGCCAGTTCCCACTCGACGCCAACGAGGCCGACGACCGCGTGCGCGCCCTGATCCTGCGCCTGCGCTACAGTTTGGCGGCCGATGCCGTGGCGATCGACGGCGCGGTGTCGACCGTGTCGCGGAGCATCGACCAGGCCAATGGCACCGATGCAAACGCCGCTGCGGCGCTGAGCGCGTCGGTCGCCGACCTCGGGGAGCGCATTTCGCAACTCCAGAGGGAGAAGTATCGCATCGCGGTGGAGCTCCGCTCGGCACTCGGCCCGGCCGGGTGGACCGACCTGCTCGGCCACTGGTCCCTGGTGGAGTTCTTCGGCTGCGTCGCCTGCGTGAGCTCTGAAGACGAGGACTCGCTCGCCGAGACCCTGCTCGGGATCGAGGCGCAACGCGTACACACCAGCGGTGGTCGGGGCGTGGCCGACGGCATCCCCTCCGCCCCCGGAGCGCAGCTGAACCAGGGTGGTCAGATGGTGCAGGGCAGCGGCTGGGCGGGCATCCCCGAGGAGTGAGCGCGAATGCGGGTGGCCTAGTAGAAGCGATAGATCTCGATCCCGCCGCCCTCGATGGCCGGTCGGTAGGTCGATCGAATCACCTGCATGGCGTTGCTCAGCGAGTCGGGATTCACGTTGGGGTCGGGGTGCGCGATGAGGTAGCGGACACCTAGTCGATAGGCCTCGCCGCTGATCAGCTGCGCGCGCACGGACGGGTCCATCTCCTCCGCGAGCGCCAGGCAGAGCTCCCACAAGGTGAGCGCGGTGGAGTTCGCCGTGAAGTTGAGCGTGGCCGCCAGGGGCTTCTCGTGCGCGGACTGGTGGTAAAGGTAGGCGCGCCCGCCGGCGATGGGGAAGTTGATCACGGCGCCCTCGGGGGCCGACGCGAGGGCGAACATCGCCGCGGGGATGCGCCCGTCGGTGTGCCCCGGGAGCCCCGCCACCGGCGACAGGAGCGCGACCTCCGCGAGCATCGCGGCAGTCGACAACGTGGCCGCGATGCGACCGAGGCTCGCCCAGCCCATGCCCGCCAGGATCGCGAGCGCGACCATGCCCAGCTCCGACAGGCGATACAGGAGGGATAGGCTTGAGAAACCAGGAAACCGTTCGAGGACGGCATAGGGCAGGAGCAGCGGCAGGTCGGGTCGCAGGAGCACTGGGTTGCCCTCGTGAACGACCACGGGCCCCATCGCGAGCACCAGGGACACGATTGCCGCCACCCACAGCACCGCAAGCCCGCGCACCCGTCTGAACGCGGCGATGACCGCGCCCGCGAGGAGAACGAAGCCAATGTACACGCAGTGAATGTGGTCCTCGGCGAACTGGGACAAGACCCGGAAGTCGGGCGTCCGGTAGTCACCCGGGTGGAAGAAACCAACCGGGTCGGCCGGGCCGAGCGTGCGGCGGATAGCGGCGAGATCGTCGCTGGTCTTGATCTCGACGACACTGTCGGCGGACGATGACGCCACCAGGCTGATGTTGGCCACAGGCATGATGATCAGCGCGGCCACGGCCCCCGCGACGAGCAGCCACAAGAGCCGGGCAACCACCGTGCCGCCGCCCTGGCCCCAGTTGGCCAGCGAAGCCAGCACGAGGATGCCCCAAAAAATGAAGGCGTCCACCCCAGAATACCAGTGTCCCACCGCCGCGAGCGCCAGCGTGCCGGCGCAGAGAGCGCCGTTGAGCGGGCCCGGCGACTGGTAGGCGCGCCACGTGGCCCACGCGGCCAGCGGCACGAAGGCACCACCGATCGCCTCGGTCGCTCCGTTGTGAACGTGCGAGATCATCAGTGGCGATGCCTCGAAGGCCGCGCCCGCGATCCACGCGGCGCGCTCGCTTCCCGTCACCGACCGCGCCAGGAGCCAGGTCGCGGAGCCGGTGGCCGCCAGGTGGAACAAGACCAGGAGCGAGTAGGCGGTGGCCAGCCCCACGAGGTGCTGGAGCGGCCACATGATCAGGGCGTTGAGCGGGTCGATCACCCAGAGCGTGCCGCCGAGCGGGTAGTTGAGCAGACCGTCGACGCGCATCGGAAGCACACCGCTGTCGAGCCGCTCGGCCGCGAACCAGAACGACCAGAGGCCGTCCCACAGGTCGGTACGTTCTCCGCCGGGAATGTGACGCGCCGGGTCGAGGACGGTAGGCCAGGTGATCGCGGCGGCGAGGGCGGCGTACGCCAGGACGACCAGCAGGGCCTTTCGCAGCATGCCGCCCTATTGGCCCGTGACCGGGGTCGGCGTCAAGTTGCCGCGCGCGGAAGGGGGCGCGTCGGAGCAGTCGATCGAGGCGCCCCACGGCGCCCACACCGCCACGCTGTCCAATTCCAGGACTGGGTCACCGGCGAGCTGGGTGAGTCGCTTTCGGACGGCGCGCGCGTGGTGCGGCGCCGGCTCGCCGGGCTGCGCAAGGGTGTCGAGCCGAAGCGTCACCCATCGGTAGCCGAGTTGCGCGAGGGCGGCGCGATCTGCTTCGCTCCAGGGCAACTCGCGCTGCGGGGTGCGGGGCGCCTCGAGCAGGGCGCGGAGGTAGCTGTTGTTGGCGCGCAACGCGCGCTGGTCCTCGGGAACCAGAAAGGACGAGGCCTCGTGCATGCCATTGAGCATGGGGAGGCCCGTGAAGGTCTGGTGGACGAGCGGCAGCTGGTCGCGACCGTAGGGGAGATCGATGTTGGCCCCCCCTGCACCGGCGAGACATCGCCAGGCCGCGGCGGGGGGGAGTCTCCAGCTATCGAGGGGCGCGAGGTTTCGAACCCAAAGTTCCGCGCCAAGCGGGAGCGCGAGAACGGCCGCTGCGACGGAGCTCGGGAGTCGCCACCGCTCGACGAAGGTGGACGCCCCAATCACCCCAACCACCACGAGCAGGCTCGCGGCGCGCACCGGCCAGTAGAGCCGCTGGAGCGGGGGAAAGGCCGTGGCCGCTGCGAGGTACACCACGTTTCGCGACTCCAGGACGAAGGGCCCAACGGCGAGCAGCACGGCGGCGATGGCGACCAGGCGCCAGCGCCCCGGAGCGAGGATGGCCAGGGCCAGTGAGCTGACACCGAGCGCGATGCCCCGCCCGCGGTCTGCATGGGCGCCTCGAAAGACCGCTTCTCCGTCGAGCGCCAGGACGGCCACCCGCACCTCGTCGCCCTGTGCGTTCACCAGGTCGAGACTGCCCTTCCACCATTCGGAGAGGGGGAGGAGCCCCGGGACCTCGCCCTGGCCGAGGTGGGCGAGGAGGGGGACAGCGCCTGGAGCAGCCACGATGAGCGCGACGATTCCCGTCGCCGCGAGCGTGCGGAGACCCCCGCGTCCCGCGCGCGGCAGGCACAACGCGGCCACCCCAATGGCCCCGAATAGTCCGCTGAACCAGTAGGTCCAGCCGGCGAGGCCGAGGGCGAGCCCGGCGAGCACGCGATCGTGCTGTTTGTCGTGCCGGCGGGTCAACGCCGACTCGACGAGGAGCAGGCAACCGATCAGCGGTGCCAGCACGGCTTGCGTGGGGCGGCCCTGGGCGAGCTCGTACAGCGGGTAGGGGTGGAGGGCGGTCGCGGCAGCAGCCGCGAGCGCAGCGGGGCGGCCACGTCCCAGCCGCAGCAGGCCGAGCCCCGCCGCCATCCCATTGGTGGTGATGGCCCCGATGTACAAGGCGTTCCACGCGGCCTCTGGTCCAAGGAGCCAACGCACGGGCAGGATGGCGAGCGCATCGACGACGTTGGCCCCCGTGTGGGAGAAAAGCTCCTTGCCCCAGGGGAAGAAGAGCATCTCCGCGTGGACCAGTGACGCTTGTCCGGCCACGGCCTTCGCCGTGAGCCACTGGAACCACCAGGAGCCGTAGGCGTCGACCGACGGGTGGCCTGCGAGGCCGACGCCCGGCCGCATCCCCGTCACCAGGACCGCGAGCGCAAGGGAAAGCAGGGCAACCGCGCCGAGGTCGCGAAGACCCTGCCGAGCTTCAGGGCGCGTCGTCGGCCTCTGCTTCGTCGGCCGTGTCGCCCGTGGACTCCTCGTCCGTCGTCTCGAGCGAGGTGCCCGTCCACGCGAAATAGGTGACGACGACCTGCGCGCCCGGGCCCGGGATGGCGTACCCGTCAAACACGATGGCGTTGGCGCCGGGGTCGTACTGCCAGCCGTTCTGCGGGCGCTGGTAAATCTTGATGCCGGCCACGGCGACCTCGATGGACGGCGGCTCGGGCACCTGTGCGAGGTAGAAGGTGTCGGTGAGGCCGAGGCCGTTGAGGGCCAGCGCTTCCATGGTGTCGCTGAAGTCGCGACGACAGATGGTGTCGGCGTAGCCGCTCGTGGCGTCGACCACGTCGCGGTAACGTTGGCCCGGGTCGGCGGCGGCGTAGGGCGTGGCGCAGCCGGCGGGGAGGTCGCCCACGATCGCCGACACCCGTGCGTGGCCCGCGCCTTTCAGCGCATCGAGGTGCGCGACGTACTCGGTGGTGGCGAGGTTGGACTGGTCGTCTTCATCCGACACCACCACCACGGCCAAGTCGGAGGTGTCGCGGAGGAGTCCGGCGTTGGCCCCGGACCGCAGGGGCTCGGTTGTGGCGAGCCGCATCGCCTCGAGGCCAGCCTCGGTGATCGCCCCGTCGGAGCCGACGTCGAGGGCGGCCGCGAAGGCGGTTTCCACGTCGGACTCGAGGGGGGTGAGCACCGAACCGATGATCTGTCCCGCCGTGTCGCTCTCCGCGTCGGTGGTGATGACCCCCACCTGCCAGTCGGCGCCGAAGCTCTCGAGCACGTCGATGAACACCTCCAGGCCGCTGACGACGCTCGCTTGCTCCTCGGACATGGTGCCGGAGTTGTCCATCACCCAGACGAAGTCGACAGAGAGGTTGCCGTCGAGCTGGTTGAAGGTTTCCATCTCGGCGAGACGGGTGACGCTGTAGTCGGGGCAGCCCGACAAAGACGCCGCGATGGGCAGCGACAGCCATTGCAGAGCTTTGCGCACAGCGACATGATAACCAGCCCGAGAGGCGAGTATCAGTCCCGTGCGCAGCCAATTCCCACTTCTCGTACTCGTTGCCTGCGCCGGGGAGGGCGGCGAGGTCGTGGTCCCGGCCAGCGCGGTGACCGCCCTCGAGATCAGCCCAACATCGACCACCGTCAACACGTCTCCCGACGAGGCGGCCACGGTCCAGTACCTGGCCACGGCGACCTTCGAAGACGGCACGCGCGCCGAGATCGACCTGGTGTCGTGGAGCCTGTCCAACTTCGCAGCCGGCACCATCGACGCCGACGGTCTCTTCACCGCCTCCACGGAGAACGGCGCCATCACCACCGTGGTGGCCGAGCACGCCGGCGTGAGCGCCGAGGCCGAGCTCACCGTCGTCTATGGCGACGTGATCGACGAGTCCGACGGCGCGGCTAGTGTCGACGACTTCGCGGGCGCCGCCACCGGGGTGGTCCAGTGGCTTTACCCGCCCGACGGCGTGGCCGTGCCTCGAAACATCCCCAGCCTGAGCTTCATGTGGGAGCCGCTGTCCGGTGCCACTGCCTACCGGCTGAGCTTCACGACCGCGATCACGACGGTCTACCTGATCACCACCGAGACCACCGCGACCGTCGACGGGGCCACCTGGCAGACGATCGCCGCGACGAACGCCGGTGGCGAGGTCGCGGTCGAGGTGCGCGCGCTCGCCGGCGACGCCCTCGCCGCCTCGGCCACCCGCTCGGTGACGGTCAACCGCCTCGATGCCTTCGGCTCGATCTACTACTGGTCCACGAGCGACGCCGGCATCGTGAAGGTGCCGATCGACGCCGTGGAGCCTGAGCTCTACTACGCGCCCAATCTCAATGCGCCCAACTGCGTGGCCTGCCACGTGGTGCGAGAAGACCGCATGGGCGTGGCCTACGGCATCGAGGGCGAGCTCAAGTTCTACACCGGGATCGTCGACATCTCCGGGAGCGAGCCGGTGGAGCTCACCACCCGTGATCGTGTCGGCTACTACAGCACGCTCGATCCCGACGGGAAGAAGATGCTGACCTCCGACGAGACGGGAGTGCTCTCCCTGTGGGACGCCACCACCGGGGCGTTCGTGCGGCAAACCTCGGTCGCCGACACCATCCTCACGCAGCCGGACTGGTCGCCGGATGGCACTCAGATCGTCGCCGTTGCCGCCAAGCAGATGTACGGCGACTGCTGCTTCGTCGAGGGCAAGCTCGTCCTGGTGCCCATCGACGACGATGGCAATCTTGGCGCGATCACGACGCTCTACGAGCCCGAGTACGACTACGCGAACACGCTGAACGTGTACTACCCGTCGTTCTCACCCGATGGGAAGTGGGTGGCCTTCAACATGGCCAAGGGCAGCGGCTACGACAACGCGGAGGCGGCCCTCTACGTGATCTCGGCCTCAGGCGGCGAGCCGATCGAGCTCGCGGCCGCCAACCAGGGCGCCGGCCTCACCAACTCGTGGCCCCACTGGGGTCCGCTCCCCGACGACGAGGTCTTCTGGCTCGCCTTCGCCTCCAAACGAACCTACGGCAACCTCGTGAACTACGGCGAAGACGACCCGATGGCCTGGCAATCGCAGATCTGGGTGACGGCCTTCCGGCCGGCCACGGCCGAGCAGGGACTGGATCCGAGCGCGCCGGCCTTCTGGCTACCCAACCAGGACGCGGTCACCAGCAACCACACCACGTACTGGGGCCCATGATGGCTTGGTGGTTTCTTGCCCTCGGGGCATGCGACGGCGCGGCGGGTGGCACCAACCAGACGCTCGACGCGACGGGCTTCTGGCCCGCAGCGGTCGGCACTTTTTACACCATGCGTCTGCTCGACGCGGGGGCGAGCCCGGTCGACGACACGGCGGCGCTGGATGCCTCGGCGTTCCTGCTCGCTCGCGTGGCGGAGGGCGGTTGCGCCGACGGCACCGGCATCGTGCTCGGCCTGCGCTCGGGCGATGCCTGGGATGATGGCGAGCCGCGTGGCGATCTGCACTTGTCGCTGCCGACGGGAAACGCCGACGAGTCGCTGGGCCTGTGCGGCTATGCCGATGCGCTCGGAAGCGTGGGCACGATCGATCCGCCGGTCGTGCTCTGGGAGAGCAGCAAACTCGTGCTCGGCAACGAGATCACCGAGGGCAGCTGGACGGTGACGGTGGGCGACGCCTCGCCGACGGCGACCTACTTTGGCGTTTTCCCCGACGCTGCCTCGTTCGCGATCTCGGGCCCGGGCGACGGGCCCAGCGGCTGGACGATGGTGCTTGCTCCCGGCACCGGCCTGGTCGTGCTGGAAACCGGTGCGTTCACCGCCGACCTCGTGAACGTGCGCTAGCGGAGGCGGCTTGGTCTGGCTGTTGTTCTTGTCGTGTGCGGAACCTGTTCCGCCCATCGTCACCCGCTGGGCGGCCGACCAGGCTGCCGTGGTTGAGGAGCTGCGCGCGATGTCGGCGGAGGAGCGAGCGGTGGCCTTGCAGGCGCTGGCGCGGGCCTACCCCGGCGACACCACCAAAATCTGCGAGTTGGCTCCGACCACGGCGTCGAGGGCTGACTGCACCCGGATCAACGAGCGGCCGCACCTCCGCGACAACCACGGGCAGTCGCCGCCGCCGAGCGAGCGCACCCGGGCGTCGCCCGGGCCGGCCACGGATCGGCTGCCAGTGCCCGAGGCCCTATCGGTCACGCTCGTCGCCGGTGAGCGGCCCGACTGCACCGACGAGACCTGCCTCGCGGAGCGCGCCCGCCACGCGGCGATGAACCGCGACTGGGCCGGCGTTCTGGGAGCCTGCCGTGCGATCTCGGCCGAGAAGTGGCAGGAAGACTGCTACTTCCAGTCGGCCGAGGCGGCCACGCGCAAGAACGGCGCGAGCGTGTACACCGAGGCCTCGCAGCTCTGCTCGCTGGCTGCGGCCTGGCGCGCGCAGTGCCAGGCCCACCTTGCGAACGAGCTCAACACCGACCCCGACGGCGCGGTTCCCGCCATCGAGCGCACCTGGTCGCACACCCCCCAGTTCATGACGCAGTTCCTCGACCTCTACTGGTCGGAGCACGCGATGGCCGTGTTTGGTGGTCGCGCGCGCCCGTCGCGGGAAGCCATCGCCGACCGGTACTTCCGGATGGAGCGGGCGATGTCGGTACCCAAGGAGGTGCGGAGCGTCCGCCCGCTCTGGCCTAAGGACGAGCCGGGCGAGGAGCGCTTCCCCGCGATGCGCTTTCGCGCCGTGGGGCGCCGCGCTTACGACGAGGATCCAGCGATCGACCAGCGGATCTGCGCGCTCGAGGCCGAGGCCACGCGGTCCTCGCCTGATCGCGCGGTGTTCGAGGTTGGGCTTGGCGACCCGGTACCGGTGGTGCGCTGGACGGCCACGCGCCTGCTCGTGCACTTCGCGCCCAGCTCACCCGCGCTCCTCGCGCTGGCTGACGACCCCGACTCACGCGTGGCGGCGCGCGCGCGCTCGGCACGCACGCTCGCCCCCTGATCCACGAGGGAAGCGGCCGCTGATGCCGCTTCCCCGCTGTCTCGCCTAGGGGGTCGGGTCTTCGCAGAGCACCAGCCGCTCGATCTCGCCGCCTGCGTCGATGTTGGAGATCTCGGCGCCGCCGGCCGTGGTGCGGTTGTAGAGCGTGCCCTCGTTGTCGGTGTAGCTGTTCTCGGCCAGCCAGGCCGAGCCGTCGTACTCGACGAAGCCGACGGCCCGAGCGGAGATGATCCACTTCTGCAGCGCGGTGCCGTCGGTCTGGTGGTACTGGGCCCAGGTGGCGCTGTCGGCGTCCTTGTAGACGTTCCAGAAGCTCCCGGCGCCGTAGGCAAGGAACGCAGTGACGCTCTTGGCGGGCACGCTCGCGTAGTCAACGATGAGGCCGCTGGTCACCCCACTACTGACGACGACGCTCTCGAAGCCGCCGTCGGTGTTGGTGGTGCCGTCGGTGGTGGTCGACTCGTGGTGCAGGATGATCGTTGTGCCGTCGGTGGCCATCTCGCCGCTCGGGTTGATCCCGGTGAGGTCGATCGCCCCGGCCGCCGTGCGGCTGGCGGTGTCGATCATGCCGAGGGCGGCGGTGTTGTAGGTGCGGTCCGCGCCCTGGGTCCAGTTGGCGAGGGTCACGAAGAGCAGGCCATCGCGGTACATCACGCCCGTCTGCTCGGCGATCCCGTCGGCGTCGGCGTAGGCCGAGAGGTCGATGTTGCCCCCCGCGCTCCCGTCGGCGTTGAGGATGCTCAGGCGAGGCGACCCGGACCCGGCAACCCAGAAGGCACCGTCAGCCCACTCGATGTCCTCGGGGGCGGTGTAGGCGGAGAGCGTCCACTCGTCGTAGACGAGGGCGGTGTTCGGGGTGATCGCGACGATGCGGTCGTCCGAGCCGCCGTTGTTGCTCTCCAACGCGAAGATGTAGGGGCCTGCGCAGGCGAGCTCGGAGTCGGCGCGGACGGAGGCGTCGGTCGTGGTGGCCGTGCCGGTGGTGGGGTCGACGAGCACGACAGTGGCGCTGTCGGAGGCCGCGCCGCCGGGGGTGCCGACGAGCATCGCGAGCCGGGTGACGCCGCCGTAGCCGTAGCTGGCCTCGGCGCCCGTGTCGCCGGTGTCGCCCGAGTCCTCGGTGTCGCCGGTCTCGCCGCCAGTGTCGCCGGTCTCGCCGCCGGTGTCGCCGGTCTCGCCGGTGTCGCCGGTCTCGCCGGTCTCGCCGGTGTCGCCGGAATCGCCGGAATCACCCGTGTCTTCCACGGGGTAGCAGTTGCCGTCGTCGGCGCGATAGAAGCCGTCGCCGCAATCCTCGGTGCTCGTGTCCTTCGAGTCGGGGGCGGTGTCGCCACCTCCGTCGCAGGCGACAAGGCTGGTGAGCGCGGCAATCAGGAGTTGACTGGTGGTGATGAGTCGCAAGTGATCTCCTCGTTTGGGGACAGTCAGGATATCGCACTCCGCAGGTGGTGCCGCGCGTGCAAGTGCCCGGGCTCGTAGTGTGATCGCAAAGCCTTCGATGGTGGGCTTGCTCACCATGCTCCTGGCCTCGTGCTCAACCCCCGCTCGCCAGGGTGCGGAAGCGGAGGGCATGGCCCAGGAACCGGTGCCTCCGGCGCTGCTCGCGCTGCGCGTGGGCACCCCCGTGTCGCAGTCCACCTGGGGTCCCGATATCGACGCCGCACTCGCGGGAAAAATGGGCGTGATCGCCGCTCGTCACGGGGTGGTGGAGCGGGCCCGGGCGCAAGCGCTCGACCAGGCGCTGCATGACCTCGCCGCCGCGATCGACGCGGGGGGTACCGGAGACCGGCTCGACCTCGCGGTGACCGCGCTCCTGGAGGCCGAGAGCGGGTTGATCCAGGCCGACGTGGCGGTGGTCGGCACGCTGGTGGCCGCCCTCGGGCCGGATCGGCGAGCCAAGCGCGCCGCTCACGGTCCGGTGCCGATGTTGTTGCTTGTCGTGAGTGCCCACCCCCTGGCGCGCCAGGTCGATCCGGCCGCCCGCGTGCCGGAGGGGGTTCTTCGACCCGGCGACCTGGCCCACCTGGCGCCTGCGCGGGCGCTGTCGAGGCGGGCCTGGGACGAGTGGCGTGCGGTGGCCGCGGAGCTCGTTGCCTCGCTCGCGGCCCTGCCCGCGGGCGACGAGGCCTTCGCCTCGGCCTACGTCGACGCCACCCGCCCAGCGCTTGCCGCGCTCGCGCGCGCGAGGGCTTCCTCGGTGCGCCCCCTGGTAGAGTTGGCTGCCACCCTGCCTGGAGATCGTCGTCGGGCGCTTGCCGACGGCGCGCGCTTGCGAGAGGCGCTGCTCGTGAGCCAGTCAGAGCTCGACGCGACCACGGTGGATGCCGCGCCACCGCCGCCCCCCTAGTCTCATCGGAGGAGCGTCTTGATGCTCTCCTGCGTGAGTCGGCTCGGGTGATCCACCCAGGCAACCCGGCCCTCGCGCACGATGATGGCGGCGGGAAGGCTGGCCTGCTTGAACAGCTCCCTGGCGCCGGCGGTCTCCACGCCGACGGGGAGCGACACCATCGCGTCGGCGATCACCTTGTGGGCACTGGCTTCGGCGGCCGCCTCCGACAGTCGCACGAGGCTCATCGTCATCACCTCGGCGGCGCGCGCGGATCGCGTCACCCGGTCGAACTGCGCGACGTCACGCACGGCGTCGAGGCTCTGCGCGTCCCAGAGCAGAATCACGCTCACGTCGCCCAGGACGGTGATCGGCTTGCCGCCGATCCAGCGTTCGACCGGGACGGTCTTGACGGGCGTTCCCACGACCGCGAGCGCTTCGACCAGTTGCATCGCGGTTCGGGCCGAGGCCGACTCCGGGTACAGCACGGTGCATTCGCGCAGTTTTCCGACGCCGAGCTTCACCTCGCCGCTGTCGATGAGCGTGCGCGCTTCTTCCAGCAGGTTCTGCCCCTGTCGCTGCTTCACGGGACCCGGTGTACCGTGCCCGGGTGATCGGAGTTCGCTCGGGCCCTGCGCGTTGGCCGCAGCGGCCTCGAGCGCCGCGACCCGGGCCTCGAGCTGCTCCACGTCTTCGCGCGATGCGAGCAGGCAACCGGGCGCAGCGAGCGCCCCGGCAAGTAAGAAGAGTCTCATTCGCGCCTGCGTATCAAGGCGCGCACCCTGGTCGGCTACAGACCGACGCCTGCCGGTGCGTCGGCGTGACGCTAGGTGGGGGCATGCAGATCGAGGAATCGAAGTTTCGCCAGCTGGTGGCGCGCGCGCTCACGGCGCTCGGCGCCACCGTCGACGGGATCGACAGCGACGACGTGGACTACAAGCTCTCTGACGGGGTGCTCACGGTTGAGTTCGAGTCGGGCGGTGTCTTTGTGCTCTCCCAGCAAGTGCCGGTGCGCGAGCTCTGGTTGAGCGCGTTCTCGCGGGCCTGGCACTTTCGCTATGCCGATGGGGCCTGGGTCGAGCGGGACAGCGGCGAGAGCCTCGAGTCGGTGCTCGCGAGCCTCTTCACGCGGAAGCTCGCCTTCGAGGTGACGGTCGCCAACCCGGGGCCGCCGCAATAAACTGAGCCTATGTCCGAACCTTCTCCGCCGGCCGACAGCTCGCGCGCCGGGATGATCTGGGTGGCGGCCCTGGCGGCGGCGCTCGTCTTGCTCGGGCTGGTCGTCGCGGCCCTCGCGAGCACGGGTCCGCTCGCGCCGTTCCTCTACCCCCTAATGTAGGGCCGCTGGCTTCGCGGGCGGCCCGAACTGCCAGGCCAGGCTGAGTGTGGGCGAGGGGACGATGGGGGTCACGAGGAAGCTGATACCGACGAGGCCGATCTCCATGTCGAAGCCGGCGGCGAGCACGAAACGGTCGCCCGAGGTCGCGACCGGCCAGGCCCATGCCCAGCGGGCACCAAACCAGGCCGCCGGGAGGCTCACCACGGCGAAACTGTCGCCGGTGTCGTCGGTATAGTTCACCTCGCCCAGCGCGAGTGGGGTCGTTGCCTGGATGCCGAGAGTGGTGCTCGAGACATGGCGCGGGTGCGAGCGCTGGGACTGGAAATGGTAGCTGATACCGGCGAAAGGCATCTCCCATGCCCGGTAGCCCACGAGGTCGCCCTGCCCGAGCTCCAGCCCTAGACGGTGGGCCATGCGGCGGCCGTCGCCGTCCTGCTCCTCGTTGCGGAACCAGAGGCCGGGATTGGCCGACCAGTGGGTGAACGCCACTTGGCCGCCGAGGTCGACCACGAGGTTCTTGTCGGTGGGCAGCTGCACGTTGGCACCAGCGGTAGGCCAGAATGCGCCCTCCATGTACACGCTACCGACCGTGTCGTCGCCCTCGGGGAGCGGGGAGAAGGTACCGGTCGGCGCGCGGCCCGGGACGGTCACCACGAAGCAGCCCGGGAGCGCCACGGCAAAGCAGGCGGCGAGGCAGGCGCGAGCCGGCCCGACGGTCAAGCGCGGAACCGCAGCGTGGTCTCGCCAAGGAGGATGAGCTCGCCGCCGAACAAGCGGCGCTCCGCCACCCGGTCGCCTTCGACGACCGTGCCATTGAGCGCGCCCAGGTCTTTGATGTAGACCTTGCCGTCGCGACGTTCGACGATGCAGTGATGTCGCGACACTTCGCCGTCGTGAGTCAGCTGCAGGTCATTGTCGCGGCCACGGCCGATGCGGACGATTGGATCCACCTCGCGATGGTCTTCAACCTCCTCGGCCATCCACGCCACGCCCGGAGGTCCTGCCACGGGTGGGACGGTTTTCGCCGCGGGCGCGTGCACCACGAGGTGCGGATTGGTGACCTCGTCGTCGAACCAACCGTCGGCCATCGAGGCGGCCGATTCGACAACCAGCCGAGCGCGCACCTTCTCCCACGCGACGTGGGGCTCCACGGCGAGCGACTGGGCGACGGTCTCGATCGCCTCGCGCTCAGGGCTCTCCACCTTGCCGAGCAGCGGTCCTGCCGATTCCGCGACGCGACGGCAGAAGTCGACGACGTCGTTGTCGTCACGCATCTTGGCCTTCATCGAGAGGGCGATGAGGATCCCGGCGGCGCTCTCCACCCGTTGTCGCGTGGGGGCGAAGGAGAGCCAGTTGTCGAGCACCCGCCGACCCTCGTCGCCAAGGTGCACCCGGCTGGTGGCAAGATCGAGGATGATCGAACGTTCCTCGGGGTGGATGGTGCCGTCGGCCCAGGCCACCCAGGTGACCGGGAGGAGCGCGATGACCTCTCGGCTCGACTCGTCAATCCCGAGTGACTGCAGCGCCCGTCGTAGTTCGTTGTCGTTCATGCGCGCCCCGTGCTGCCGAATCCTCTCACGCCACGGTCGCCAGCGGCCTCTGGGAGCACGGCGACTTGCACCAGCTCCACGGCAGCCACTCGGGCGAAGATGATCTGTGCGATGCGCTCGCCGCGCTCCACCACGAAGGGCTCGCGGCCAAGGTTGACCAGCGGCACGCAGAGTTCACCACGGTAGTCGCTGTCGATGGTGCCCGGGCTGTTGATCAGCGTGATCCCGTGTTTGAGCGCGAGGCCCGAGCGCGGACGCACCTGACCCTCCCAACCCATCGGAATGGCCAGCACCAGCCCCGTGGGCACGAGCGCTCGGTCGCCCGGCGAGAGCGTGAACGCCTCGTTGATCGCCGCACGTAAGTCGAGCCCCGCCGCGCCGGCCGAGGCCTGCGCGGGGAGGGGCAGTCCCTCCCCGTGCGGGAGGACGCGGACGGGGATCGACTCCACGTCGCGAGTCTAATCTTCCAGCGCTTCCTTGCGCGAGAGACGGATCTTGCCGGCCTTGTCGATGTCGATCACGCGCACGAGCACCTCGTCGCCCTCGTTCACCACGTCGGTGACCTTGTTGACGCGCTCCTTCGCGAGGTGGCTGATGTGCACCAGCCCGTCGGTGCCGGGGAAGATCTCCACGAAGGCGCCGAAGTCGGTGATGCGCTTGACCACGCCCACGTAGAGCTTGCCGATCTCGGCCTCGGCCGTGATCTCGCGGATCATCGCGATGCACTTGGCCGCGCGGTCCTGGTCGGTGCTGGCCACGTCGATCTTGCCGTCGTCGTGCACCGTGAGCTTGCATCCCGTCTTGTCCTGCAGGCCGCGGATGACCTTGCCGCCCGGCCCGATGATGTCCTTGATCTTCTCGGTCTTGATCTGGATCGTCGTGATGCGCGGGGCGTACTGCGACATCTCGGCGCGCGGGGCGGAGATGGTCTTGGCCATCTCGGCGAGGATGTGGAGGCGACCCTCGCGGGCCTGGGCCAGGGCGCGCGTCATGATCTCGCGGCTCACGCCGGAGATCTTGGTGTCCATCTGGAAGGCCGTGATGCCACCGGTGGTGCCGGTCACCTTGAAG
>SXGU01186607.1_pt1 | contig 72180 bp, 77 predicted proteins | sample 3174531 | NCBI WGS metagenome assembly SXGU01 (sample SAMN11356863, study PRJNA531348) | freshwater metagenome | isolation source: freshwater sample F1-140 | place: China: Fuxian Lake, Yuxi | collected 2017-12-25 | reverse complement strand
AACAAATGAAGCAATATTTTTTCTCTCTTCGCTCAAACGAGGAGAAAAATAAGAGGTGTCAATATTAAATCTGAATTCGCACCCATTCTCGCGATACAATGCCTCGCGCGTCTTCACGCCCGCAAGCCACTTCGTTTTAAGAGTTCGTAAACGCCCGGAAAACTTGCCAACTTTTTCAACAGCCGTAGTCACAGATTTATGTTTAGCTAAATAATTAAGAGCAAATTTCTTCTTAACAGAAAGAGAAACATCTCTATCAAACTTTAATATTGCTATATTCCCAACGACATCAAAACCAATTCTCATTAATTATAAAAATAAGAAATCTTTAAATACTTAAGTAAATACCATATAATAAGACAATAAATCTGATTAATTAAGTCATAATGGTAAAAATTGATTTGGAACTAATAGCATGAATTTAGAAGACGAATTTGGAGAGTTTATCAAAAGAAAAAAAGAATATCATATAATTGCGACCACTTGCCCAATTTTATCGAGACATAATGATGGGGATGGTGAAATTAAAATTATAAGAACCAATAAAGATATAAACGTAGTCTGTCCCTATTCTTATGGAAGTCAATGTTCAGCAGAGCGACGAAATAGATCAGAAAGTTATATAGACTGCGAATTTAAAAAAGATTAAAAACCTAATCTATTTGTTTACGTAATTCAGAATTATGTTTATGTAATGTTTTTATTTTGTCTTTCAGAGCATCTCTTACTTTAGAATCAAATTCGCTTTCCAATTTAGACTCCTCTTTTCTAATAATCTCATTATTTTCTGCCACTCTTGACCATATTGAACGATTATGTGCTGCCTTCACTTTTTGAGCATCTAAATATGCCTGAACAGACTTATCAATGAAAAATCCATAAGCCAATGCAACAAGCGCACCCCACAAATAAACCGACTCATAAGCTTCAACATCAGCAGTTATCCACAAACCAAAATAGACAACTGCATAAAATATCCAAGCAATCTTTCTCACAGCAGAATCAAACTCTTTGACAAATGCCCAATAAATCATAAATGGTAGTATTCCAGTAATAGCAATAAATAAAGCCTGATACTGGACAAGAATAGTATTAATCCACACAAAGTTAATACCTCTAACAGCCAAAATACCAATTATAACTGCAACCAATCTAAGAATTCCTTTACTAGTTCTCTCTTTGAAAACAGGCAAATTCTCCAGAACAAGACCTATAATAATAGCAATAATAATAAACAATAATGTCTTTTCAAAAAGTAAATATCCTGTCCAATCCTGTCCTCCAAACAAAGCACGAAGCAAAGGTTCTAAATTTTCAACAAGCGAGTTAATGACTTGTTCAGTTCCATAAAAAAATCCTGCACCATAAGAAGAGCCATATCCTCCAGAATATTGAGCAGATACAAAACCCATTAAACTAAATAATAAAACAAATAGAGAGGATAAAGTTAATTTCATGATTAGATAAAACATAAAGAGATTATAAACCTTTTTAAAAAAATTAAAAATTTACATTTAGTGAAAGATTACAATTGCAAATCCAAAAATAAAAATTTCAAAAATTATTAAAATAAACTACTTCAATTCTGGGAAATATTCCTTAGGAATACCAGCACTTTTTGCTTGAGCCCTTATCTTATCAATTAATGAATTAGCAGCTTTTTTATTAAATCCTGCAGAAAATTGATGTTTAATAGTAGTTTCATACTCATTCAAAAGAGTTATATGTAACTTAGCTTTACGTTCATCCATCGCATTACTAGCCTGAGCTTTAGCAAAGGCACTCTGTATAGTCTTATCTGCGAAAAGCATAATCAAAGATAAGATTGCTGTAAAGAAATAAACATAAACAGGACTAAGACCAGCAATAGTATGATATGTATTAGTTGATGTTTCAGTAACTGGTTCCATTACAAAATCTTTATCAATTTTTCTTTCTTCATAGCCATAAGTAGTAGAATTTACAACATTAAATGTATCAATTCTATAAAGAAACATACCCATAAATATCACAAATGCAAAAATCCAAGCAACTTTCCTCATTGTAGTAGTAGGCAATTCCTTAACAAAAAAGAAATATATTATAAATGGAAGTAGCGAAGTCATCGCAATTCCTAAAACAGAATAAGGTAAAATAACTGTATCAACCCAATCTTGAGTCAAATATCTAACAGACAATATTGAAACAGCTAAAGCAATAATAGATGCAGACTTTTTATGACCTTCCAAAAATGGAACTTTGCCCATAATAACAAAAATAAGAGAAAATGCAATTATAAATATCAATAATTTGCCAAAGAACAAATCTCCATCAGTCGTATTAGGTCCCAAAAGAAATTTACCTACAGGCTCAAAAATATTGTCATAGAAAGAACCAACTGCTCCTGACAACAGCTCAAATAAATTTCCACTTTTAGGAGAAACACCTTGAGCAGAAACGACACTAACTAATAAAATCAAACAAAAAATAAACACACCAATCTTTTTCATACACCCATAATATCATATCTATTTATAAACATTTCTATAAAAGAAACATTTATATTAAATTGAATATTAATTTGTAAATGAATAAAAAAATTTTAATAATAATGACGATAATTATGTTTTTATCTTCTATAGTTTTAGCGCAAACATCCACTACAGATACTCAAATAAATTCTTCTTTAAAGTCATCATTTAATATTAGTAAAGAAATTTTAAAAGATCCAACTCCTCAAATAGATGAGCGTCTTGATAAAGACATAATCATCCCAGACAATGTTCAAATGATAGTTAGAATTGTTTTCGGAATTAAAGGAGATATAAGTGTTTCAGCATTAATTCTATTATTAGCAATTTGGACTTTTGTTCTTTTATTTTTAGGAGGTATAACTCCATTAATACCTTTATTTAACAATAAAATAAAGGCTTGGTTCTTGGCTTTCATAATAAATCTGCTAATCGCTCTTGGAGGCACTTATGTAACAATAGCTCAATTCACATTAAGTATTGGTGAAGATATAAAATTCCTTAAAGACTGGTCTGCTGGTCTTTTATTCTTGTGCATAGTAACAATAATTGTATTTTTCTATTTGTTCAATAAGATATTTAAAAAATTTCAAGAAAGAATGAAAATGAATAAAGCAAGAGAAGCTGGACAAAAAATAGGACGAGATATAGCCAAACTATCATCACAAACCGCTGCAACTGAGGAATTTAATAAAATATTAAAAAAATAATCTTAAATTTATTTTGACTGAAGCTCTTTATTAAATGTTTCAATTTCTTTAAGTTTTCTTCCTTGTGCCTGTTTTTCAGCATTTTCTCTTGACTCTTTAAGTTTCTGGCTTATAAGTCTATTAATTTTAAGATAAAGAATACCTAAAAAGATACAAATTACAAAAGTAATCAGATTCCACCATGTATCTTGTTTAAAGAATATTAATTTGAACATTGCGTGAGATATTATATAATAAAATTTGACATGCGCTAAGATAATAGCTATGATAAAGGAAGCTACCCATCTTGAGAGATTATTTTTAAACAAAGTTAAATAGCCATAAACTGAAAGTCCAGTAAATAGCCATAACATAAAAACAAGAAGCATTTCAATAGAAATAGCCCAATGCAAAGAGAAAAGAACAACGAAAACTATATCTATTTGAGCAAAGAAATTATTTATGCCTGAAATCGCTTTATTTCTCAACAAAAATTCCTTCCATTGAGCTCCAATAAAATCCCACTTATCTTGTTCAGTAAGTTCTCTTATTTTGTCAGCTTTATCATCAAGATTTTCGGTAACATTTTCAATCTTATTTTCAATATCATTTAACTGCGCAGGAACTGAAACCAATAAAACAATAGAAACGAAAAATAACAAAACAAAAAGTTTATTCACGTTAAACACCACACCATAAAGAAAAAAAGAAAAACAAGTTTAAATAACTTTAGCAAAAATAAAATTATTTACCTAACTTTTTCTGAAGCGCTTTACGTTCTTTACGCATGCTATCTGTTTTTTTAACCCACTCGTCCAATTGTTCGCCTAGAAATACAGACTTGGATTGTATAACATCTCTCTCATCAATGTCGGCAGTCAAACGGCTTAGATTATCTTTTAAATTTAAGTCTGACATATCTTTCAATTCCGTCTTAAACAATGATTTTAAAAATACACTCTCAAACTTCAAAATCCACAAAATAGAAAATACGATAACAGCAACATACAACCAACCTTGCCACTTCGAAATCAATTCAACTCCACCGGAAGTGATTCCAAACATACCATCAACAAGCTTGAAAACAAGAAACAAAATGAATACAAACCATATCACTTTAGCAATCATACGACCACCAGAATTATGCCCTTTAGCTACTTCCATACTAAAAAATGCAATTATAAGCATAGGCAAAAGAGCACTTAACACAAAGCTCAAAGCAGAGTAACCAGTAAGAATCGTATATATATCACTCGGAGTCAAATAAGCTGAACCTAAAAATCCAATAACTAATGCAAGCAGAAAATGAACAAATCCATTAAGTTTGTCTTTCAATACTGGAATAACTTTCAAAACACTATAAACAAACAAAACAGCAATTAACCAAATCAAATACTTAGCAATATTCACACTCAAATTTCCAGATTCCCAATCAGCAAACATATTCTTCACAGGATCAAAAAATTGAGCAGGACCTTCAAAAGGAGATTTCAAAGATCCAAGAGTATTAGCATCACCTTGAGCAGAAACAAAGACAGATAAAACTGAAAGTAACATCAAAGAAGCAAAAAACAATCCTGTGCTTTTTTCCATCATAATCATAAACAATTTATATCTACTATTTAAAGATTACTAAACTCTTAAAATAACTTAACCTGCGCGCTCTTCGCACGTATTTCACGAATTTTGACAATCTGATTCTCAACTCTCTCCTCGGAAAACTCGTGTCGTGAAACTAAAATCTCCTTTATTTTATTCTCGTCAAACTTAGGAAAACTCACGCGTTGTTTTGAAACATTCGGTTTCTTAAATATTTCAAAAATCTCGCGCCAGTTAAAACCAACATCGCCAAATCTATCAGTAATTTCTTCAAAAATTACAACAGGATGTTTTTTGCGACGAACAAGTTCGAGCGCCTTCTTCGGCCCAATTCCTTTAACTCCTCCAGGATTGAAATCGGTTCCAACAAGAATAGCCAAACAAATAAGTTGGTCTCCATTAATTCCTAATTGGTTTATCACACTCTCAAATTCAATAAGTTCAGGAGAAATATAAACGAAACCTGAAATTGTCTTGCGTTTGCGTGCCAGAGTTAAATTCTGTATCAAACGCGTTCCTCCGACAACTAAAGCATCGTAATCTTGCGAACCAACAGCCCACGCCTGTCCATTTTTTACAATCTCTGCGCATTGCATCTCTCCTTCTCCAGGTGCCTGAACGACAGCGATTCCCATCGCTTCAAGAAGTTCCTTACTTTCGTGAATCATTTCGCTATTCAATCTTCCAAGTGCCCGCGCATATTTGCCCATTCCTTCAACATCTTCTTCAGCAACAGCTTCATCATATTTTTCAGCCATCGCATCTTTTGTTGCTTGACGAATTTCGTGAGTTTTTCCCTTCAATGGATGATACTCTCCATCAAAAACATAAATCAGTTTTATTCCCTCTGAAAGCAAAGCGACATTTCTGTAAAACAATCCCGATAAATGCGAAGTAATATTCCCAGAAGAATCCATCAAAGGCGTTCCATCTGGTTGCCTCACAGAAGAAAGAAATTGATAAATCGCGTTAAACGCATCTACTGCAATAGTTTTACCTTTAAGCTCTTGAAAACCAATTTCTCGTCGCGAAACAAGCTCTCCTATTTGCAAACCCATAAACTAAAACAAGTTAAAGAGTTATTAATAATATCTATCACTAAAACGGGAGGTCAAGTTGGTTTCCTTTCTTTTGCTCAAATGGGAGATTAAGTTGATTTCTATTTTTTTTATTTGTAGAATCATCATTAAAATCGTTCATATGAGCAAATCTTCTGCTCGCAATCTGAAACATTAATCTGCCATCCAATACCAATTCAAAATGTTGTAATCCTTCAGCATAATCTCTATCCCCAGAAACATCAGAAACTAAATCTCTCAAATAATCCACATCCCTGCTCGGTCCATAGTCTAATATTCTCTGTGCCTGCTTATCACTCATGAAAATATAATCTCTTTTCATCAACAACAATATTAGAAAGGATTAATAAATTTTGCTAAGATAAAAATCTGAAAAATCTAAATTAATTACGAATTGTTAAAATAGATATTTTTCTTGCTCTTTAAGTTTAGCATTTCTATTTTTAATACTGATAAGTTCATTTGGACAATGTTGTCTTGCTAAATCTTCAACTTGTCTGCGAACTTCTTCAGTTAAATAAACCCAAAGTTCATCTCTGCTAAGATGAGAATAAGGTTTCAAATGATAATTGACAGGACTTCCAGCTTCACGAATTTCATGAGCTCTTCTCCTTAGACCTTTATCAGATACATCTTGTGGGAATCTCGCCAAAGCAATTCTAATAAGAGGAGAATAAGAATTTTCAACGAAATTTTCTTGTGGAAATATAAAATTAGAAGTCTCCAAATCAGCAGAAACAGAATTTTCTAAACGAGAATTTTCTCTAACTAATTCATCAGCTAAATGTTGTTCATATAAATATTCATCTTCTACAGGAACTCCTTCACGGACACACGCATCTACATAGGCAACAGCATCCCTTTCAAACCACGCTTTTTGAACACTTTTGTGCATAAAAATAGAAAATCGGACCACTTTTAAACCTTGTCATTTTATCATTTTCAGTAGTAAATAATGTCTATAAATGAGAGAGAGTAATAGAAACACTAAAAAAGCACAGATGACTTCAAATTTTATGAAAGCCCATATAGTAAGTATATCTTCATCTAATGATAATGAACAAACAACAATAAACATATTCGGACGTTTAGAAAATGGAAAATCGTTTGGAGCAATAATTCCTTTCAAACCATACTTTTACATGCGAGAAGATGATGAAAAAAAAGTCAAACTTTTAACAGAAAAAGCAATGATAGAAAAAACTATTTTAGTAAATAAAGAAAACGAAAAAGTAATAAAAATTTCACACAATAGCCAAACAGAACTAAATAAAATTGCAAAGGCTATCCATCAAAAAGACGTCAACACTTACGAAGCAGATTTAACACCTTCAATGAGATATTTAATTGAAAAAGATATTTACAGCACAATAGAAATATTAGGTGAATCAGAACCATCAGAGAGTGTGGACTTAGTTTTCAAGAATCCTTCAATAAAGCCCATAGAAGCAGATATTCCTCTAAAAGTAATTTCAATAGACATAGAATCAAACAAAAATACAAGCGAGTTATTCTGTATAGGAATATACAATCCAGAAAAGAAAATAAACCTAATAATCAGCGATAAGAAAGTAGACTCTGCGATAAGTTGCAAAGACGAAAGAGAGTTGCTAACAAAATTCAAGGAAGAAATGATAAAATCAGATGCAGATATAATAACTGGTTGGCATGTGATTGATTTTGATTTAGATTTTCTAAGAAAAAAGTTTGATGAACATAATATCCCATTTAATTTTGGAAGAACAAATGAGAGGATAAGAATAAAAATTGAAGATAATTTTTTCAGAAATTCAACAGCAACAATTCCAGGAAGGCAAGTTTTAGACGGATTAAACTTAATCAAAGACCCATTTATTCAAGAAGCTCCATTAATAAAAAATAAAAATTTTGATTCCTATACATTAGAAGATGTTTCACAAGAAATGTTGGGGGAAGGAAAATTAATTTCTGGAAAAGATAGACACGAAGAAATAGAAAAACTTTATGAAAAAGACAAAAAAAGAGTAGTAGACTATAATATGCAGGATTGCAAATTAGCTTACGACTTATTAATCAAAACAAAAATATTAGAATTAGCAATTGAACGTTCATCGCTTACTGGACTGCCATTAAACAAATTGACAGGTTCAATTGTGGCTTTTGATTCATTATACATAAGAGAAGCTCACAAAAGAGGAATAGTTTCTCCAACGACAAGATACACAGAAAGAGAAGAACGCATAAAAGGAGGTTTTGTAATGGAGCCAAAACCAGGAATATATCAAAATGTTTTGGTAATGGACTTCAAATCGCTATATCCTTCTATGATGAAAACTTTCAATATTGACCCATTATCCATATTAGATAAAAAAGAAAAAAATTCAATAGAATCTCCAAATAAAGCATATTTCAAAAATGAAGATGGGATTCTTCCACATATTTTAGAGAAATTGCACTTCGCAAGAGAAAAAGCCAAGAAAGAAAAAAGAGAGCTATCAAGTTACGCAATAAAGATAATAATGAATTCATTTTTCGGTGTTCTTGCTTCTCCAAATTGCCGATATTATAATCTCGCAATGGCGAATGCAATAACTCATTTTGGACAAATGATTATACAATTAACTGCGAAGAAAATAGAAGAAAAAGGCTACAAAGTTATTTACTCTGACACAGATTCTGTTTTTGTAGAAACAGATTTAAATAAAGAAAAAACAATATCTCTTGGAAAAGAATTGCAGAAATACATAAATTTATTTTATGAAGAATTCGTAAAAAAGGAATATAGTAGAAAATCTTTTCTTGAATTAGAATTCAAAAAACATTATCTTTCTTTATTATTACCAAAAGTTAGAAACTCGGAAAAAGAAAAGGGTTCTAAAAAGAGATACGCTGGACTAGTAGAAAAAGACGGAAAAGAAGAAGTAGAAATAGTAGGTTTAGAAGCGATAAGAGGCGACTGGACTCAAGCCGCAAAAGATTTTCAAATAGAATTATTGAATAAAATATTTCATAAACAAGACCCTATAAACTTCATAAAAGAATACATAAAAAAAATAGAAGCAGGAAAACTTAATGATAAGCTCATTTACAGAAAGTCAATAAGAAAAAATCTATCTGAATATATAAAAACGACTCCCCCGCATGTAAAAGCAGCACGCCAATTAGACAATTTAGAATCAAATATAATAGAATATATAGTAACAATAGAAGGTCCAGAACCTATTCAAAAATTAAAGCATAAAATAGATTATGGACATTACATCAAAAAACAAATAACTCCGATAGCAGATTCAATTCTCTACTTCTTCAAAACTTCTGTTGAAGAAATTCTAAAGAACTCAAAACAAAAAAAGCTTTTTTAAATTTTTAAAAATTAAGTCAAAGTTGCTAATAGTCCAGTTGGAGTAGATGGAACGGTTGGAGGAACAGGAGGAGAAATTATAGTTGCAGAAGCAACATTAGAAGGAGCCGAATTACCAACTAAATTGTTAAGTGCAATAACTCTATATCCATAATTTCCACTTGGTACGTTACTATCAGTATAAGATGCAGAATTAACGGGAAGAGCATTTGTAATAACACTATATGTTAAACCTCCATCATCGCTTCTTTCAATTTGATATGCATACTCATTATCTGCATTATCTGTCCATTGCAAATTAAGAGTATTAGGATTAGTAGGATCAACAGAAGCAGAAAGTATAGTAGGTGCACCTTCAGGAACAGTTAAAACATTAGAAGTAATATAAGTGCTACATCCAACAAGATTACAAGCAGCAACTTGATAAGTATAAACATTTCCACTTGGAACAGAATCTGTAGTAGTTACTTGAGAAGGTGAAGGCGCTGAATTAACTGGAAGTGTAGCTACAGTAACAAAATTTCCTCCAGTTCCAGTTTGTCTCTTTAAATCAAAACCTGTTTCGCCATTTTCACCAAAGGCAGTATCTGTAAATAAAATATTTACTCCACTAGGAGAAAGAGAAACTCCCAATTTTTCAGAAGGAACAGAGTCAGTTGAATTAGGACTAGAACCTAAATTAAAAACAAGCACACCTGCCCACAAAACAGCAGCCATAAATAAAAAAGATTTAAAATAAACATCCCTCATCTAAAAAATAAATCAAAAGAGTATAAAAATCTATCTCAATCTATTTACAATATTTGGATAATTGTTAGAATTATTTGGAACAATATTTTGATTAATCTTCTTGGATTTTATTGTTTGTAGTATAAAGAATACCAATACTCCTATCGCTACAATAAGAATTATCATTATCAACCAGAAGGCGACACTTCCCATACCACTAGACTTTTCTTCTGGCTTTGAAAGGTTATTGGTATTGGTTGCAAGATCTCCTGTAGGAGGAATATAAGGAGTATCTGGAAATGATGAAGAAGTAGTATTGGTTTGATTTGCAGGAGGAAAGTTACTAGGAGGACTTCCAGGAGGGGAGGGATTTGCCATAACTCTAAAGTTTCTAGAAGCTGTGGCTTTTTGTGAGGTACCAGTGAAATTGGCATAAACTTTCATAGTATAATTCCCAACAGCGAGAGAGTTTTGAGTATAAGTGAAATAGATATTAGCATTAGAAGAGTTACGCATAGTGAAATTAGTAACTCCATCATTCAAAGTAAACCACACTTTTCCAGCTTGGTTAAGGTCTGCCCTAAAAATTACTGGGAAGTTACTCAAATAATAATTTTCGTTTGTATTTGGCTCAACAATAGTTATGAATGGACTTGGAGGAGAAGAAAGAGTTCCACCAATAACATTAAAGTTAACTGATGAACTTGCTATAAAGTTAGTACCAGTGAAATTAGCATAAACTTCCATAGTATAATTCCCAACAGCGAGAGAGTTTTGAGTATACATGGAAACAGTATTAGAAATATTTGACATAGTAACATTAGTAACCCCATTATTCAAAGTAAACCATGCTCTTCCAGTCTGATTTAGATTAGCAATAAAGGTTACAGGGAAGTTACTCAAATTATAATTTTCGTTTGTAGTTGGCTTGATTATGTTAATAGCTGAAATTCCAGAAGAGAGATTACCAACTGTAAAATTAACTGATGAACTTGCTATAAAGTTAGTACCAGTGAAATTAGCATAAACTTTCATAGTATAACTTCCCTCAGAAAGAGAGTTAAAAAAATAATTGAAAAGCGTATTTGTAGAGGAAGAATTTACCATAGTAACATTAGTAACTCCATTATTCAAAGTAAACCACACTTTTCCTATTTGATTTAAACTAACTAAAAATACTCCTGTCGAATAAGATGAAACAACTTGATTTGCATAAGGGAGCTCTATAGAGATAAATGGATTTGTAGGAGGAGGTGAGGCAATTGAAACTCCACCAATTGAATAATTGGACCATCCAGTTACATTAAACGCAACATCGCTCATATTCAAAGCAGTAAGATTCACGCAAACATTTGAAGGGCAAGGAACACCATTCCTCAAAATCGCAAGATTAACCAAATTAGTCAAATAAGCTGGAAGATTAACCAAACGCACCCAAGCAGATTTGTTAAACGCAGGAGCATTAACTTCAACAAAATTGGGGCCTATCTTTACATCTGAACTTAAACTATTTCCGGTAGCTGTAATATTTGAATAAAATGATATATGTCCAACACTTGTATTTATAACTTCAATATGGGTATCGTAGAAATTATAACTATTAATATGTGTATTCGTCAAATAAATAGTACTTCTAAAATCAACTATATCAATAGGATTCATAGAACTTGATGCAGGTGTTATATTAAGGTTAGAAAGACTAAAAATAGAATTAAATGATTCAACAGGAGTTATAAAATTATCAATGATTTCTTTAAAAAAAGTATTACCTTTACTGTTATTTAAAAAGATCCCAGATTCTCCTGTGCGTATAATGTTATTTGAAAAAGCATTATTATCGGAGGAATGTAATTCCAACCCTCGAGCAGAAAAACCAATGTAATTAGAGCTAATATTAAAATTTGAAGAGCCACTTAGATAGATACTTGGATTTCGCGAAACCCAGTCTGTTCTTTGCATAAAATTCCCATAAACTCCTTCAGCTGAATTTTTTCCTAAACCAGAAGAACCCCAGAAATCTATTCCAGCCCAAGTATGATTAATAATCTTGTTCTGTATTACTGAAACATTAACAGAATTAACAACACGAATTCCAGTATGGGAATTCTCAATGACATTGCCGATTATTTTCGTCCCATATCCATTCCAACTATAATCAGTATATATTCCAATAAAAAATGAGCTAATATTTAATCTCTGAATAGTATTTCCATTACCTCTATTTTCAACAGCAAAAGATATGTTGGTATTATTTGTTGAAGTGATAGTATAGTTATAATGTCCATCAAGTATAGAGTTATGTGCCCAAAGATAAATACAGGTCCCATTAGAAACTAAACTTCTATTCAAAGTATAGTGTGTGTTACTTTGATTTAAAATACCACAAGAACTAACATTAACATGATTCAAAATAGCTGGTTGTAAAGAAACTGGAGTAGATATATTAAAAATAAAAACAAAGAGTAAAAGTATTGTAACAAAGATAAAAAGAAGAGGAATTGTATAATACAGAGGAATAATTTTCTTCACGCCCTTTTCATCAATTCTCATTTTATATTAAATAATCTATTCCTTGGAAGTTTATAAATCTTATTCAATTTATAATATATATATATATATATATGACATTTTGTCTTGAAAATAATATTTAGATTTAGTCAAAAGTTGATAGGATTAATATTTTTTTTACCATTTTTTACTCATTCTTTCACTAACCGAAATATAAACCCAAAGAATAAAACTTCCAATAAATGTGAAGATTAAAATTCTTGGAATTCTCTTGCGTGAAATCTCATTGTTTAATTGTTCAAGCAGAACATAGTCAGCCTCAACTTCATCAAAAATAGAACTACAACCAGAATCCCATACATCTATATTTCCATCAAAATCATCATCTAACAAATTATTACACTCTACCTTCGGAGCATTATTTGTCAAATTAGAATATTGTTGCACAGAAACATTAGAAAAAGAAAGACTTTCTGAAGAAGATCCTCCTCCACCCCCACCACCATTATTTCCTTCTTGAACAGGTTCGCAAGCATCTCCAATTCCGTCATCATTAGAATCTTTTTGATCAAAATTAGAAACTAAAGGGCAATTATCCCAAGGCAAACTATTGTAAAAACGAGTCGTGCCCTGCGCATCATTATCTGGATCATTTGAAGCATCAATTAAACTCAAAGTAATGACTTCGTATTCATCCAAATTTATAGAAAATGTAATATTAGAAGATATAGTAGAAATTAGATTCGGACCAAATTCAGTCAAAGAATAAAATTTATATGAATTTCCCTCGATAAGAGAATATTCTTCAAATGGTAAAGTCAATTGTATATTTTCTGCTGTTTTTTCAGTATTTATAGCTACAATTCCAATACTTCCATCAAGAGCTTTCCAAACACTAACAGGAACCGCTGGAAATTTAACACGAGTGGTATGTGCAGGTAATTCATAGAATATAGATTCAACTATTGAGGAATTAGTAATTGGAAAACGCAAAAGCTCTCCAAACCTAGTATATTTTAAATTTTGTTTCATAGAATTAATCAAACCTAAAGTAAACCTATTGATATCTTCAAAAAATAAAGTAGATTCGGAAGACCAAGTGTTTGGAATCATACTATATCCTGTAGGTGTCACATTAATACACGAACTCGGATTAGATGCGCACGCTTGAGACGGATTAAGATAAAAAATAGCATTAGGCTCTTCTTGAGCCCCAATAACTCTCCCAATACTAAAACCATAAGCGAGTTGTTTGATATACGAATTAGGCAGATTACCCCAAGGAAATGGTCTGTCTGAAGCAGAACCAATAACTATTCTGTCGTGCATTAAAACTTCTTGAACTGGAACAAAAATAAAATCATCTTGCTCATCATCATTAAATAAACTAGAAATGTATTGTGCAATTTTCAAACTATTATGTGTCGTAAAAATTAAATCAACATCTTTCATAAACCATTGAAAATTAGTTTCGGTCCAATGAGTGTATTCTGGATTTATCAATCGATTCTCTGAACGCATCCGTGTAAATAACTGACGGTAACCTTGAGTATGGTGTGCTCCCCCACCGTGAAATCCATTCCCATAATCTGGACCATTTACAGAAGCGTCCAGATAAAATCCATCTAATCCTCCTGACTGAAAAACCGAAGAATATTGTGCAATTTGAAAATCTTGCCAAATATAAGAATTCGGTTCAAAAAGATAATTTCCTTGAAATGTTAAAGGTTGTTGATTTATATCTAGACTGCGAGCATTAAGTACTGCAGGATTCGCATTTATTGAACTATCATTTATAGCTAAATAAGATGAACCGATAAATAAAAGAGGATGAACCTTTCTGTTTTTTAAAGAATTAAATAATGAAACAATTGTAGAAGAAAAATTATATAAATTAGAAGGCAAGGTATAATTTCCAAGACCAAAAAAAGTAACGATGTTATAATTAAGACCATAATACTCATTTGAATTTGAAAGAATTTCAGTCACCTGTTCAGGAGATTGTTGACTTAAAGCAAAAAAATTAACATATTTCAAATTCTTTATGCCAGATGTAATATCTGTCCGATCATACAGATATTCTGGATAAAAGGATTGTTTCGAAAACCAACGTTTGTAAAGCATCGTCGAATCATACCAATCCTGTTCATATTTTCCATTTTTAGAGCCTATAATAAAATCAAAAGGAATTTCATATCCAAATCCAGATAATTTTTGTTTATCACCTTCGACTGCTATAGCAACTCTATAATTGACATTGTCTCCTCGGTATTCGGGATACATCAAATGACCTTCAGAATCATAAATTGCGAAATAAAGATAACTTTTTGTTCGTGGAGGAAATATACTTAACAATCCGTGAGAAATCTGCTCATTCTTAAAACCCCTTTCGCCATTAAATTGAAATCCACTCAATTTATGCGGATTCGTAATTAAATAAGTTTCTCTCCAAGGTAAAATAGATTTAGTTCCATTAATAACATTTTCATAAACAAAAACTGGTGCTAAAGCTTTAACCGAATAAGAAGTAAGGCTATCTCCTTCAACTTCAATCCGCATATGAGCATAAGATTCATTATTTTTCAAGTTATAAGTCTGTACAACACTATAAGTTTCATTATTTCCTATGACTCCATTATCCCATCTTAAAATAAGTTTCTTAGTTCCATCAGATAAAACAGAAAATGAATGTGATTTGATAAAGTCAGAGTAATTGCTATCTCGTCTTATAATAGTATGGGGTTCAATATTTCGAATAAAATCCAATTCCCAACTGATAGGGATAGAAGAAAAGGAGTGCTGATAATCCTCATTTAAATCTGTAATTTGAAGCAAACCAAAAGAACCATTCACATCAAGATCAAAAATCATTTTAATCAACTCGTTTTCAACAGAAAAAGCAGTTTGAGGAATTAAACTACAAAAACTAGGTTGGCCAGAACACATCCATCCAGATTCAATAAAACAAGCAGAGCTGCATCCATCCAGACTAATAGAATTCCCATCATCGCATCTTTCTCCAGACTCAACAATTTCGTTTCCACAAGTCAACGCTCCAGCAAATTGTAAAAAAACAGAATCTTCAAAAACGAAAAGCACTAAAATAAAAGTTAATAATGTGAAAATCTTAAAATATAATTTATAATTCATATTGTCTTTTCAAATATCCTCTATCAAAAAAACATAATATGTGGTTTAAATAGCTTGACAAAAAATAAAACTTCTTTTAATATCCCTTAAGCGTATCTTTAACAAATCAAATTCAAAAATAACCGGCGCAGTTCGGCGCTACGCGCCTCACATTTATTGCGGCAAATTCTTATACTCAATACAAACTAACCACAAAAAATAATCATTAAAAAAATTCTAAAATTTTCTGAATAAATTATGAATTTAAATCTCTATTACTACACCATCTCTTCCAACATTAAGGACTTTGGTTTTTCCAATATTGTCTTCAGTTCCAAATGTCTCGTGAATATGTCCATGTAAAAGTAAATCTGGTTTGAATTTTTCCACTGCTTTCTTAATCGATTTACTTCCTTCAAATCCAGTTTTTTCAGAAAGTCCTCCAGACGGATGCATGTGTGTAAGCATGACTTTTTTCTCAATTCCTTTCAAACCCTTATGAGCTTTTTCTAAAGTTGAAAACAATTCTTTTTCACTTATTCCCGATCTTGGACCTAATGCTGTTGAAGCACTTCCTGCTCCAAAAAATCCTACGCCTTCATAAACGGCAGAATATCCATGAATATTTGTGACTCCATATAATTGGGCTAAAAAATCAGTTGTCGCAAATGAATCCCAATTTCCAGGTAATAAAAGAACTTTCTGTCCTTTGTCTTTGAAAGGTTTAATCAAATTATTACTTTCACCAAAACCTGTCAAATCACCACATAAAACTACTAAATCTACTTTTTCATTTTCTGCACGCAAAGCTAATTTCTTTGTAAGTCTTGAATCTCCGTGCAAATCCGACGCAGCAAGTATCTTTAATTTCTTAGGCATAAAGAAAGAAAGAATGTCCATTAAATAAATATTACTAATCCAAATAAAACTTCAAATGAGTAACATAAAATAACTACTAAATAAGATAACATAGTGACAGAAAAACTTAAAAGCGATATCCTAATTGGAATATAGAGGTTACAAAACATATATTCAAATGGTACAAAAACCAAAAGACAATTTCGATGTATTTTTCAGGAGAAAACCTGCCTTAATGCTTGTGGCTCTTAAAAAATTAACAAGAGCTCGTTATGGTTCAATTCTTGCAAAAGAAGTTGATTGCACATATAGTCACGCAGTTAAAATTCTCCAGATGCTTGAAAAATTAGACTTGGTAACTTTTGAAAAGAAAGGGAGAATCAAACTCATAAAACTAACAAAAAGAGGCGAAGAAGTCGCAACAAACATAGAAAACATAAAAAAAATTATTGCTTAATTAAGATACATTTATATAATTCAAAGTATATTTTCCAGTATGGGTATTGTCATAAAAAGAAATGGAACATCTCAAACATTTAATCCTAGTAAAATAAGAGCAAGTATCCAAAAGTCTTCAAAAGATGCTGGAATCTCTGCTTCAAGAACAAAAGAAATTTTAGACGATGTTGCAAAACCAGTAATTGATAAATATAAAGATAAAAAAGTCAAGGCACTATATTTGAGAAGAATAATTTTAAGAAGATTAGATCGGAAATCAAAATCAGTCGCGAGTTCTTGGAGAAGATACGACAAAAAGAGAAGAAGATAATTTTTCAGATAAATAAGCATAGCAACACTTAAAAACGATTTTTATCCTTATTTACTGCTACGGCCTCGTAGCTCAGCCTGGTAGAGCACCGGCCTTTTAAGCCGGGTGTCGCGGGTCCAAATCCCGTCGGGGCCATTTTCAATTCCGCAGTGAGTCTTCGAAGCGAAGCAAGGAGGGTCGAACAAGAGAATTGAAAATTATATTTCTTCCGCAGTGAGTCTTCGAAGCGAAGCAAGGAGAGTCGAACAAGAGAATTGAAAATTATCTTCCAGAAAAGAATTCTGCTAAAATAATTCCTACACCTACACCTACTTCAGTAAAATACAAAATAGGTAAAGTTTTTTTCAATTTTATTTTTTCACGATTAAAACTTCTTATAGGGTCTAATTCAGAAGAAATTTTTTTTTCCAAATTAGAAGATTTAGATAATACTTCATTCAATGGAACAAAATAGTATTGACGTTTTCCTGGAATTTTTACAACATTAGAATAATTTTTTCTCCCATCGCCATATATTTGTCCGTCCCTCTCAAGAGTACATCCTTCTGGAGAATTCAATTCCCAACTAACAGAATCATAAACATAATCTCCAACAGGATGTAGTTTAGTAGCCATAAACAAATAAGTTAAAGATACTATAAAAAATAATCGTTTAGAAAATATTAAATTACTTATAAACTCTCCAAGTGTGTTCACATTCAACACATTTGTAAAACTTCGTTTCGCTTTCATCAGAAGAACGAGTTTGCATAGTCCAAAAGAATGCTTCTTTATGTTTACATTCAGGACATTTCATTTCAACAATAGGATAAGTAGTCATTTTTGATTCATCAATAACTGCAATTCTTTCAGGAACATTCATTTTTTCAGAAGCTTGTAATTTCAATTTACCTTTATGTCTATGTCCACACTTTGCACAAGCTGGACTCTTGTCTCCTTCAACAAGCAAAATTCCACCACATTTCGAACAAAATTCCATATTTCCTCAAAAGTATTCTTTCAAAACATTAAAACAGGTATATAAATATTTGTAAATTAAAAACTATTTACAAAATCCTCGTTGTTCTTTTGGTTTTGAGCCTTCAAAGAAAATCAGTTTAATCCAACCAAGTCCAGGTATTCTCCAAACTGCTTTTCCAATAAATTGGTCTGTTTGAATATCTGTCTCACCTGGAAGTTGTCCAAAGTTATTGTCTCCTTTAGTATCATAAGGTTCTATACGAATAAGTCTGTGAATCAATGGATATCTATATTGTGAATTGAATATTAAAACATCTCCTCGAGAATACTCTCCTCTTCCAGAAACTAAAACAATATCTCCTTTATTTAGTCCATTTCTAAATTTATAATTTTCAAATTCTTCTCTATCAATAGCATGTGAATCATACCAAACTCCATTTCTTTCCCACCACGAATCAAAATTATCAGGATGATACATACTACAAGATTCAACAACAACCAAAGGAAGATTAGTAGCAAAAACCCAACTCATAAATGGGAAAAAAATAAATTTGATAAAAATAAAAGCCAAAACGAGGGAAACAATCCACGACTGCCAAGTGTCCTTTTTCAAAAATGCATAAAATCTCTTAGAGTAATTAAAAAGTTTATTCATAGATAAAACAGAGTTCAAAGGTTTAAAAATCTTTTATTGGGCAATTTCAGAAAATAATAAATATTTAAAAACTTCAAAAACTCAAAGAAAATATGAAGGGGAGAATAATTCTAATAATTGGAACAATGATTCTATGTCTTTTTGCATTAGTTTTGACAATTTCCCAATATAAAGAAAAACCTAATTTTGCACCAATATCTGCTGAAGTTAATATTGCTCCAAGTCCAATAGCTCCTACAATTCTTAGATTTGCAAATCCAACAGGAATTGGAATAGCTGGCCCATATAATCCGGTTCAAGCAGGACTATCTCCAACTTATATGTCTGTTTTAGTCGAAGATCTAAATGGAAATCAACAATTACCTAGTTCTCCTAATTATCCAATAGTTCTTAATGCTCAAACAGGCCCTTCAAATATATTGGCAGGAACAGCTGCTCCAACAAACTCTCCAGATCCATTTCTGACAAGATCCGCAAGCGAATGTCTTCCAATAGATTGCACATCTCCAGAAGTTGTTAATACTGGACTTTCTTGTACTACTGGAAGAGAATTATTTCAGTTAATCTATCTCTGTAAAATGTTATTGTGGTCATCAGATCCAGCTGGAAACTGGAGATTTTCAATGAGCATTACAGATTCAACTGGTCTTTCAAGTAGTACTCCAGCTCCATTATCTGGAAATCCAGGTTTTCCTGAGTTTGTAGTATATAATACATTATCAGCTTTCTATTTTGGAATATATCCTAATACTCCTCAAAGTTTCGTATGGAATACTCTTACACTTGCAGGAACAAATCAAATAACTGCTAATGGATTAACAATTACAAATATAGGAAATACTCCTTCAAATCCTATCTCTATAACTGGAACAGATTTACTTGGAATAAATACACCTACTTCCGTATTAAATAAAAATGCATTTACATTAAGCACATTAACAGGTGGAGTTCCTCCAACAGAATGTATTTCGGGTCCAAACACAATTACTTTATCTGGGATTTCTCAAACAATCCCCGGAGCAATAGTCCCATATACTCAAGCAACAAGTGTTTCATCGGGACCACCTGGATTTGATATGGAAGTAATTTATGCATGTATACCTAACACTCTTCTTTCTTCAATAACTGGAGTTCCTGATATCCAATATAAAACTCCTATTGGACAAGATTGGACTTTGACACTATGATCTATAAAAAAACAATTTTAATAATGAGTCTAATTTTTGTAGCTGTGACTTTATTCTCTGGGAATGTTAATGCTAATTTGGCATTAGGATTTCCTTATGAAGTAAGTGGTTCTCCAGGACAGACATTTGAAAGCACAATTTCTCTTCAAAACACAATAGCTCCATCATCAGATATTCAAGTTGAAATAACAATAGTCAAAGGAAGTGAATATGTTTCATTCCCTCAAGGAACCATCATAAATCTAAGTGCAAATGAAACAAAAAACATTCAAATGACTGTATCAATTCCATCAAACGCAAAAGCTGAAAAAAGATATCCAGTTTCATTATTGTTCAAACAAACAGATAATGACATAGGTTCTCAAGGGATGATAGGAATGAGCATAACAATTTCAAAAGACTTTGATATAATTGTTAAAGGAGAAGAAAAATCAAATAACATAATAGTAATAATTTCAACAATATTAATTATATTGATAATTATCTTAACTGGTTTATTGATTAAGACTTTGAAAGCAAAAAAGAATTAATCTTTTTTTGTTTCTGAATCTAATTTATGATTCTTAAATTTTGCACGAACTTCTCCAATCAATCCTCGTGCTTTACTTTCAAGCCACGCAACTCTTGTCTTTTCCAGTAAACTTAATCCTCTGAAATCGACAATAGAACCAGCATAAATTTGTCCGATAATAATTGGAGAAACATGAACATCTCTCACAATAACCTTTTCTCCCTCTGCAATCTTCAAATATAACTCCTTGATCATTTTAGGAGTTTTTACATTTGTAAGTTCGGCTCTTCCATCATTAGAAACTATATCGTGATAATCTATTGTTTCAGTTTCATTATATCCCAAAACTTTTCGTGCAGCATAAGACAATGAAAGAACATTGCTATGCCTATCAACAAATGCATAACATCCATTAGACTCCCCAGTTAATGGATTGATTCCTTTTTCAATCAGTCCACAAACTTTTGATTTCATAAATACATCAAACGCACCGACATTTTTTTCGGCGGCAAAACGTTTGTGATTCGTTTCGCGATTTTGCACTTTCAAATGCTGAGCAAGATTTCGCAAATCTTCGGCCTCACGCGAAGTAGTAACCAAATAATCTTTTGTCATAACTAACTCATTTCGCGTAGAATTCAAATCATCAAGTGCAACAGTTAAGTCACTTTCATAACGCACGACTTTATTTTCCAATTCACAGATATACTTTAGTCTATTCTGTTCCAGCAAAGAATTATCTCTGGAAGAAGAAACACTCTCCAAATCAGATAAATCATAAAAAACTTCTTCAACATCTTTAACGACTGAATCGCTAACAGATTTTATTTTCTCATATACTTGTTTGAGAATATCCATGTTAAAACTGGAGAATATCAGGATTTAAACCTTTACAAATAAACTATCTCAAGCATCAAAAAGTTTAAAATTTGAATTCAGATTTTCCAAATTTTAAGCTTGTGAATAAAGATTCGCAAAGTTTAAATAGTATATACCTCTCCGTATACACATAAAAGATATACCATGACAGATATATTCAATGAAACAATATTATGTAAAAGTTGCAATGTTGCGATGAAACAAGTTATTGTTAATAGACAAGGTCTGGAATTGAGAGCAGTTCAATGTCCTAAATGTCAAAAACAAATAATTCATCCTGCAGATTTAAACGGCTTTGAAAACTTCAAAAATCTTAAAGGTAAAACCTATAACGTCAAATTAAGAGTTGTAGGAAACAGCCACGCCGTAAGTATTCCAAAAGAAATAGTGGAATTTATGCGCCATCAGGAAAAAATGATGGACGACATGGTAAGATTATGTTTTGAAGATATGCACAGATTAAGTCTTAATTTCAATTCAGAAGAGAGCGAAGAAGAGAAAGACGAACAATTAAATAATCAAGTAAAATCAAAAAATAAATGGAGATATTCATGAAAAATAAAATAGGTTCCTGGACTCCTAGAACCCGGTGGAGGTTGTAGATGCCAGAAGCACCTAAATTAATTAAATTAAAAGTATTGGAAGCATTGCAAGATGATGCATATAAAGGAATCGCTAGAATAGACACAGAAGTTATGCGAGCTCTCGGTTTGAACAGAGGAGATATAATTTCAATTCAAGGAGAACGCGAAACAGTTGCGATAGTAGATCGTTCATATCCAGCAGACATCGGGGAAGGAATAATTCGTATAGATGGACTAACAAGAAAAAATGCAAAAACAGGAATAGGTGAAAAAATAATAGTAAGAAAAGCACAAGTTAAACCTGCAAAAAAAATAACAATCGCTCCCGCACAACCGGGAATAATGGTTCAAGGTGATCCTGAAGCATTCCGTTCGGGACTTTTAGGAAGAGCTTTAGTAAAAGGAGATATAGTTTCTTTAGGGGGGGCACAAAGACGTAGAGATTTGATGAATAACAATATGGATGAAATATTCGGAGATTTACAAGATTTATTCGGAGGAAATTTAGGAATGGGATTCCAAAATATAAGATTCAAAATAGTTTCAGCATCTCCTTCTCAACCAGTGATAGTAAATGAAAACACTGAAATTATAGTTAATGCGAAAGCAACATCTGTAGAAGAAGAAGCAATTCCAGAGGTAACTTACGAAGACATAGGAGGTTTAACAGAAGAGATAAGAAAAATCAGAGAAATGGTTGAACTCCCATTAAAACATCCAGAAGTATTTGATCGATTAGGCATTGAACCTCCGAAAGGAGTTTTATTACACGGACCTCCTGGAACTGGAAAAACTTTATTGGCGAAAGCTGTGGCAAACGAATCAGAAGCTAATTTCATTTTATTGAATGGTCCAGAAATAATGTCTAAATTCTACGGAGAATCAGAGAAAAAAATCAGAGATATTTTTGAAGAAGCCGAGAAAAACGCACCAAGCATAATATTCATAGATGAAATAGATGCAATAGCTCCTAAAAGAGAAGAAGTCCAAGGAGAAGTGGAACGCAGAGTCGTCTCTCAATTATTGACTATGATGGATGGGCTAAATGCAAGAGGAAGAGTAATCGTAATAGGTGCAACAAATAGAATAAACTCAATAGATCAAGCATTAAGAAGACCAGGAAGATTTGACAGGGAATTGGAAATTTCGGTTCCAGATAAAAACGGAAGATTAAATATTTTAAAAATTCACACAAGAGCAATGCCTATGAAAAAAGATGTTGACTTAGAAGAGTTATCAAGAAAAACTCACGGATTTGTCGGAGCAGATTTAGAATCATTAGCAAAAGAATCTGCAATGGGCGTTTTAAGAAAGGCGCTTCCAGACTTAAACTTGGACGAGGACAAAGAAATCCCTCAAGAAGCTCTTGACAAAATGATAATCGGAAAAGAAGATTTTGATTCTGCGTTGAAAGTGGTTCGTCCAAGTGCAATGCGTGAAGTATTAGTTGAAACTCCAAATGTAACTTGGGAAGATATAGGTGGATTAGACAAACTCAAACAAGAATTGAAAGAGGCAGTAGAATGGCCTTTGAAACATCGTGAATCTTTTGAACGTTTAGGCATCAGCCCACCAAAAGGAATTTTATTATATGGTCCACCAGGAACAGGTAAAACTCTTTTAGCTAAAGCCGTAGCAAAAGAATCAGAAGCTAATTTCATAAATGTGAAAGGTCCATCTTTATTATCTATGTGGGTAGGTAAATCTGAAGAAGGAGTAAGAAAAGTTTTTGAAAGAGCCAGACAAGTATCTCCTTGCGTTATATTTTTTGATGAAATAGACGCCTTAGCAGGAAAAAGAGGCATGGAAATGGGAACAAAGGTAACTGAACGTGTACTGAATCAAATGTTATCGGAAATGGATGGAATTGAAGATCTAAAAAATGTTGTAGTTATAGGAGCGACTAACAGACCAGATATGTTAGATTCTGCATTGATGAGGCCAGGAAGATTTGACAAAATACTTTTAGTAGATGTTCCAGACGAAAAAAGCAGAGAAAAAATAATTGAAATTCATACAAAAAAGATGCCATTAGACTCAAGTGTAAAAATGCGTGAATTAATCAAAAAAACAGAAGGATTTGTCGGAGCAGATATTGAGAATTTGATAAGAGAAGCTGCCTTAATTGCCTTAAGAAAAGATATGCAAGCAAAATTAGTAACGATGTTAGATTTTGAAGAAGCTCTCGCAAAAACAAAACCATCAGTTTCAGAAGACACTGCAAAACGTTACAAAAAAATAGAAGAATATTACTTGAAGAAAGCAAGAGTTGGTGGATTAGAAATTGGACCAGTTTACGCAAACTAAGGAAAAAACATGAGCTTTAACAATGACCCATTTGAAGATATGATTAACCAATTTTTTGGAAACTCTGGAAGAGTCCGCAGATCCAGAGTCAAAAGAGAAGTAGAAGAAGAACAAAACACGCAGTTTATTGAAGAAGAAGACTATGTTTATTTGATAATAGAACTTCCAGGATATTCAGAAAAAGACATTAACATTTCAATAGATGATGATACAATTAGTATTTCAGCAAAGGCTAAACAAATAGTGGCTCAAGATTATCTTGCCCAAAAACAAAAAGAAGGAATAACAATAGAACAAATAATTCCAGAAAACATAAAAATTAAAAATTTCAAGAAAACTTTCAGAAATGGTATATTGGAGGTAACCTTTGAAAAAAGATGAAAGAAAATATAGAATTAGAAATAGCTGAATCTTTACAAGAAGACATTGATAAAGGAGTCGCCAGAGTTTCCTCCAAAATAATGAAAGATTTATCTTTAGTTTCAGGAGATATAATTGAAATAAAAAATAAGTCTTCTACTGTAGTTAAAGTATTAAGAGGAATATCTTCAGATTCAGACAGAGAAATAATTCGACTTGATGGTTCAACTCGTTCAGCAATAGGTGCTTCAATAGGAGACTCAATTTCAATTAAAAAAACTACAATTCTCTCTGGAAAATCGGTAACTCTTTCTCCCTTGAAAGAAGTCCGTTTCAGTGATGACCCGACAGAATATTTTCATGCAAAATTATTAGATAAACCTTTAACAGTAAATCAGAAAACTGTTATTGATGTTTTCGGAACTCGTTTAGAATATGTAGTTTCTAGAATAGACCCTAAGGGATATATAATTGTAAATCCAAACACAAAAATAATAGTTTCTGATACTCCTTACGCTGGGGATTTGAAAGCTACGGGAATTTCTTATGAAGATATCGGAGGTTTACATAACGAAATAGAATTAATTAGAGAAATGGTTGAACTACCTATGAAACATCCAGAAGTTTTTCAAAAATTAGGAGTTGGTGCTCCAAAAGGAGTTTTATTGACTGGTCCGCCAGGAACAGGAAAAACTTTATTAGCGAAGGCAGTAGCCAACGAAACAGAAGCTTCTTTCTTTTCAATTGCAGGACCAGAAATAGTTTCAAAATATTATGGAGAATCTGAAAAGCAAATTAGAGATATTTTTGAACAAGCTGAAAAAAATGCGCCTTCAATTATATTCATAGATGAGATAGATTCAATTGCTCCAAAAAGAGGAGATGGAACAGACCAAGCAGAAAAAAGAATTGTTGCTCAACTATTGACTTTAATGGACGGGCTAAAATCTCGTGGCCAAGTAGTAGTTATGGCTGCGACAAATAGACCAGAAGATATTGACCAAGCATTAAGAAGACCAGGAAGATTTGACAGAGAATTACAAATCAATGCCCCAGATGAAAGAGGAAGAAAAGAAATTCTCAAAATACATACAAGAGGAATGCCTTTGGATAAAGACATAAATCTTGATGAATTAGCAAATAAAACTATTGGATTTACTGGAGCAGATATAGAAGTATTATGTAAAGAGGCAGCACTCAAATCAATTAAACCTTATTTTACACAATTAAAAAATTTACAGGACAAAGTTCCAATACAAATACTTGATAAAATAAAAGTTTCAAGACATCATTTTATTGAAGGTTTGAAAAATGTTGAGCCGTCAGCAATGCGAGAAGTAATGATTCAAAAACCAAATGTTAAATGGGAAGACGTCGGAGGATTAACCGATGCTAAAGATAAACTAAAAGAACTTGTAGAATTGCCATTATTACATCCAGAGTTATTTCTTGAAGCTGGAATTAAACCATCTAAAGGAGTTCTACTTTCAGGCCCACCAGGAACAGGAAAAACAATGCTTGCAAAAGCAGTAGCAAATGAAGCAAATGCAAATTTCATTTCAGTAAAAGGTCCAGAATTAATAAGTAAATGGGTTGGAGAAAGTGAAAAACACGTTCGCGAGATTTTTAAAAAAGCACGTCAAGTTGCACCTTCAATTATTTTCTTTGATGAATTTGATTCTATCTCTGGAATAAGAGGACATTCTTTCTCGGATGCAACAGAAAGAGTAGTTAATCAGTTACTAACAGAACTTGATGGAATAGAAGAATTAGAAAACGTAGTTGTAATAGCGGCAACAAACAGAAAAGAACTTATCGACCCGTCACTCTTGCGCCCTGGAAGAATAGACTCAATGATAGAATTATGTTTGCCAGATATAAACACAAGAGAGAGAATATTTGAAGTACATACAAAAAAAATGCCCCTTACCAAAGATATTCCAATAAATGAATATTCTAAAAAAACAGAAGGTTGGACTGGAGCAGATATAGAAGCAGTTTGTAGAAACGCAGGAATTATTGCAATAAAGAAACATTACATAAAAAAAGAAAAACAAGCAATAATAATCACAAAACAAGATTTCGACACAGCATTAAATGATATCTCAAAAACAATCAACAAACCCCTATATGATGAGAATCATAAAGATAAAAAAGAAAAAGATAACTTAGCAACTGAAAAATCGAAGTAATATCTATTTAATCTAAATATTAATCCTACTACAAATTTAATAATTAATATATTCATTATTCAATAGACAAAACATGGAAGAAAAACATGAGCATAATTGGAAAGAAATGAAAATTAAGAATATGTGGAAATGTGAAATTTGTGGAAAGGTTACTTTTGAAATAAATTTTTAAAATCAATTTAAATTATTAAGTAATATCTAAACTTGTTTAATTTATGATGAAAAATTTAGCTATGATTTATTTTTCTAAATCAAACAAAAAATAAAATTATTCTCTCGTAGTAATATGTTTCTTTCCGTCTTCTGTCAAAAGAACAGTATGTTCTGCTTGAGCTACTTTTCCACCAGACACTTCAACAAGTTGAGGATACTGATATAAAATTTCAGCATGTTCGAGTTGTCTCAAAGCTAATAATCCTCTGGACCCAAATTTTTTATATATCCATCTAGAAGCAAAAGGTAATGTCTGATATTCATCAGCAATCCAAGCAATAACTTCTCTAGCAAATCTGTCACGAACATTTCCTGAATCTGAATCAATTCTATAAATTCCTGAATTAGCTCCATCTCTCACTCGTCCATGTCCGTTTGTTGCGAAAGGTTCAGTTGCATAAAGACCCTCTTCTAAAATATCGGTTTGGCCAGAGTCATAGTTAGGAACGGTCCATCCTGCGTGAATGACGAATCTTTCAATACTATGTCCAGACAAATTTGTAATAGATGTAAAGCCATATTTAGAAATTGATTCATTTATTTTTTTTCCAATTTCTGTTAATTTTTTACCGATAGCAAATTCTGAAACTGAAACTGAAACTGCAGATTCAGCAGCTTCAATCAATTTTTTATTTTCATCAAGTCCGTCCAAATCAACAGCAAATGCTGTATCTGCGATATAACCATCAACTTGTATTCCAATATCTACTTTCAAAAGTCCATGTGCAACAGTCTTATCTCCATAAGCTGGAGTATAATGGGCAGCAATTTCATTTATACTCAAATTAACTGGAAAAGCAGGTTTAGCTCCGAGTTCGGAAATCTTATCATCAATTAAAACAGCAATCTCATACAAATTTCTGTCTTTTACAATAATATCTCTTGCGTATCGCCTCAATTCCTGCGCAATCTTGCCTGCTTTCAATATCTTATCAATAATTTGTTTATCCATAAAACAAATCAAAAAACAGACTATAAAACTTTAACTCTTTCTGATTCTTCTTTCTTTTGGAACAAAATTAATCAATTTCTCTCCGTCTGAAACCCCGCATCCGAGAAAATCACTTCCAAAACGAACAACATACATTCCTTTCTGAACAACAAGAGATAAATTGTTTCCTCTAATCCATAAATTAAATTGTTCTTCATTTAAATCAATAATATTTTTAGAAATTTGTTTACCAAAAATAATAGAAGCATCAAATCCTAACCTAACTGACCTATTTTCATCTGGTCTGAATAAATAAATTCCCAAAAACTCTAAATTTGTTATTCTATCAAGAAGATAAAGTTCATTTATGTCTAAATCTCCTGTAAATCCCCTTAATCTTTCTTTTCCAGTCAAAAAAATCATTTTAGGAATTTCAGTAATTCCAAACTGCTCGTTAATTTGTTCAATTATTTTTTTACGCCTTTTTGAATCGTATATTTCTATGTTCATTTTACAAAAAGTGCATTGCCTCCTCCAAAGATCGAGCACGTTTAATAGTATGTTCAAGGATAGCCATACGTTTGCTTTCATCTTTCATGGGGCCCATATATGCCCACCAAAAAATAATACAAAGATTACGAAGAATCAAAGGTTTAATGCTATTAATCTCCTGTTTAGACAAAGACTCAACGCTAAGATATTCTTTCAAAAATATTTTAAGCTTAGATTCATCTAAATAATCTCTAGTTAAACAAACCGATTTTACAGATATAGCTATGTCCTTACTGCGCAAAGACCAGTCAATATTGTCAAAGTCAAGCACACCTACAAGATTATTTCCATTAAAGAGAAGGTTAGTCTGTGAAAAATCAGAATGAGCAGGTAAAGTTTTTCCACTAAATTTAATTAATAATATTTTATTTAATATCTTCTCAAAATAACTAAGGTTATTAAACATAAGTTTATCAAAAGAGTTTTGTGGATCTATTTTTTTCATTTTTTTATACATACGAATAAGCCATGAGAAATCAGACAATCCTTTTTTAGTTTGACGAAAAGGAGCATTAGAAGCATATTTATGATATGTTGCAAGAGCGCGAGCAATAGATCGTATTTGAGCATTATTTGGCACTTTGATAGTTTTTCCCTCTAAGTAATTGTAAACAAAGACTTTCCTTCTTGCTACCAAAGAAATAAAATTACTATCCATAGACTTCAACGGGCAAGGGACTTGATAAGGAAAACCACTCCTCTGTAAATAAAATAACATATCAAATTCAAGTTTTTTAAGTTTTAGAAAACTTTTATGGAATTTTTTGCGTAAGAATCTAACAACAAATTTACCATGTTTAGTAGTGAAGAGAAAATTATGGTTTTGTAGACCTCCTTCTATAAGTTCAACATCATCAACCTCTCCCAAATCATATTTTTTTGATATTATAGATATAATTCTCTTACTCAATTTCATTTTCTTTAATCTCCTCAATTAAAGTCATTTTAGAAACGAAGAAACCTTCACTATTGTTGTCTTGTGGATAAATCCTGCACAATTTATCTGTATTGGGATCAAATCTTTGTCCATCCCATTCTTTAACGCCTTCTCTACATCTCAAAGGCAAACTAATTTTTTCAAGTTTAACTGGAAAATTCTTTAATGCGAAATCAACGACTTCTTCATTTTCTTCAGGTGCGTGGGTGCAAGTAGAATAAACCAAACTTCCTCCAACTTTCAGACAATTCAAAGCGTTTGCAATAAGTTTCTTCTGTTCTCTTGAAAGTTTTTTAACAACTTTTAGATTCCACATCAAGAAAGATTTTGAACTACTGCGTAAAGTTCCTTCACCAGAACACGGAGCATCCAACAAAATTTTATCAAATTTGAAATTATTCTCTCTCAATCTAGCACATAATCCCACTCCGTCGTTTCTAGTCACAACACAATTAGTAACGCCACATCTTTCAAGATTAGCCGCTAATATTCTTACTCTATCAAGTTTTACATCATTAGCAATTAAAGTGCCTTTATTTTCCATCTTCGCAGCAATTTGCGTCGTTTTGCTTCCGGGAGAAGCACAAACATCAAGAACTCTTTCACCAGGTTTAGGAGCTAGAGCAATGACTGACATCATACTACAAACTTCTTGAACATAATAATACCCTAACAAATGTTCTATTGCGTTTCCAAGTTCTCCAGGGAGGAGTTCTTGGTCTATTAAAATTATTTCTGGATAATCAGAAAATGGCTGAACCACATTCCATTTTTTATTTAACCTTGAAAAAAGCTCATCACAAGAAATTTTAAGAGTGTTACAGCGAATATAATTCAAGGGTTTTTTATGAATAATTTCGTTATAGTTTGCAAAATCATCTTTATCAGAAAGAAGCTCCCGCATACGTTCTTCAAAAACAGGTTTCATTTCAGGTTTAGCCATATTTAACAAAGAGAAAATGCTCATTTAAAGGTTTAGAATTCATTTTTTGTTAATGATTGATTTTATGATTCCTATAATTATGGGCAAAACAGAAATAATGATTATCAACAAAATAAATGTGCTAAAGTTTTCTTTCACCAAAGGAATATTCCCGAAGAAAAATCCTCCAAAGATGAATATAAAACACCATAGAAATGCTCCGAATATATTGTAGAAAGCAAAATCTCTATATCTCATTTTTCCGATACCTGCTACAAACGGAGCAAAGGTTCTGATTATAGGAACAAAACGTGCAAGAACAATTGTTTTTTTCCCATATTTTTCATAAAATGCCTGTGCTTTCAATAAATGATTATGATTTAAAAGCCAAAACTTCTTAGAAGTAAATACTCTTGGACCAACATATTTTCCAATCTGATAATTAACTGCATCTCCGATAACGGAAGCAAGCAAAAGTAGTCCAAACAAAGCAAAGACATTCATAGAGCCCAAAGATGCTAAAGCTCCTGCAACAAAAAGAAGGGAATCTCCTGGTAAAAATGGCATAACAACAATACCAGTTTCAATAAAAATTATAAAAAACAAGATTAGATAAGATAGATTGGGATACGTAGAAACGATTGTATCTAAATAATAATCAACATGCAGAATAATGTCAATAAATGAAGATAGCATAAAAAAGATATAAAAAACAGCTTAATAAATATGCTCTAAATCCTTATATATCAGACGATAATGCAAAATATATGCCAGTCGAATCATTTATACCTCTAAGTGAATCAAAACTTACTATTGAAAAACATGTAAAAGAAAGACCAAAAATAGAGGAACTAACAACTATTGAAAGACCTGGAAGAAATCAAGATTTAGAAGATTCTAATGAATTACCCCAACAAAAAACAAAACGCAAGACCTCAAAAGCAAAAGCTGAACCAAATATAAAATTTCCAAATAAGACTATAACTCTAATTGTAACCGAAAAACCTCAGGCGGCGATGAAAATCGCCTCTGCTTTAGGAAACGCAAGAAAATTAAGTGAAAACAATGTCCCATATTATGAATTAGAAAGAAATGGGAAACAGATTATTGTTGCAAGTGCAGTAGGACATTTATTCGGCTTAACTTATGTTAAAGGTCAAACTGGTTGGCCAATTTTTAATTTGGAATGGAAACCATCATATACAGAAAAACACGCAGCATTCACAAGAAACTACTATAACTTATTAAAAAAATTAAGCCTAAGAGCAAAGGAAATAATAATCGCGACAGACTATGATGTTGAAGGAGAAGTAATTGGTTGGAATGTTCTTCGTTTTATAATCGGAGAAAAAGATGCAAAAAGAATGAAATATTCCACGTTAACTAAACCAGAATTAGAAAAATCATATGATAATCCTCTTTCAACATTAGACTGGGGACAAGCATACGCAGGAGAAACACGACACAAAATTGACTGGTTATACGGAATCAATTTATCAAGGGCATTAATGTCTGCAATAAAACGTACAGGTTCTTTCAAAATTTTATCAATTGGCAGAGTTCAAGGTCCAGCCCTAAAAATTATAGTTGAGCGTGATCGAGAAATAGCAAATTTCAAATCGCAACCATATTGGCAGATTTTCGCAAAAGTAAAAGAGACTGAATTAAAACATCCAAAAGACATATTCAAAAAAGAAGAATTAAAAGATTTTGAAAATATAAAAACGGGCGTAGCTGAAACAACAGAAAGAGAAGAGAGTTATCAACCACCACACCCTTTTGATTTGACAACATTACAAAGAGAAGCATATGCAAAGCATAAAATTTCTCCATCGAGAACTCTTCAATTGGCGCAATCTCTTTATCTTGATGGACTAATTTCATATCCGAGAACAAGTTCTCAAAAAATACCTAAAGAAATAGAACCAAAAAAAATACTTTCAAAATTATCAAAAGTATTCAAAGAAACAAAATTGATAACAAGAATAAATCCAATTGAAGGAGAAAAATCAGATCCAGCACATCCTTCAATTTATCCAACAGGAGATTTCAAAAAACTTTCAGATGAAGAAGAAAATCTCTATCTATTAATCGTGAAAAGATTTATTTCGTGTTTTTGTCCAGATGCTAAAGGAATTGCTAAAAGAATCAGTTTAATCGCCGATAATGGTAAAAACTTTACAGCAAACGGATTAACTATAATCGACAACGGATGGATGGATGTATATCCTACCATGATGGAAGAGCGTTCAATTCCTACAATTACAGGCCCAGTAAATATAGATAAAATAAATTTTGAAGAAAAAGAAACTCAAGCTCCGAAAAGATACACTCCTGCTTCATTAATAACCATATTAGAAAAAAAGAATTTAGGGACAAAGGCAACTCGTTCTTCAATAGTAGATACTCTGTTTGATAGAGGCTATTTAGATGGCAAAAGTATAGAAGCTACCCCCCTAGGAATTCATTTAATAGAGTCTTTGGAAAAATACTCTCCAATCATAATAGATGAAAATCTCACAAGAGATGTTGAGGAAAAAATGGAAGAAATTCAGAATTCGAAATCAAAATGGTTAGATTTAGAAAATAAAACAATAAGTCAAGTAGAAAAATTGATTACAGACATATCAAAAGAATTCAAAGTTCACGAAGAGTCAATAGGTAGACAAATTCTTTCAGGAATTCAAGAATTAAGAGAACAGCAAAAAGAAGATAACACCTTAATGCCCTGCACTAAATGCAACGTCGGAAACTTGCAAATTCGTTTCTCTAAAAAAACAAGAGGATATTTTGTCGGTTGTAGTAATTATCCTCAATGCACTGCCGTTCATTCCTTGCCTCCAAATGCTTTAATCAAAAAAACAGACAAAATGTCGGAAAGAAACCTTCCTATTCTCCAAGCTCTAAGAAAAGGTAAACGCCCATGGGAGTTTGAGTTCAATCCAAATTGGCGAGCTGAAAACCCTAATTATCAAAGTAAAAGTGGAGACGCAAAAAAAGAATAGAATTTTTAATAAACTAAAAAAATTTTAAAGAAGTAGATAAAATTCTATTTATTCAATATAAAAATAATCAACATAACCACATAAGATTACATTTTTCAGCAATATGACATATCATATATATTCAAGTATATATACTTTTCCAATAAAAATTTAAGGAAGAGCAAGATTTTAAAACCCATTTTTCGTCGATAAGTTATGAAAGAGAAGAGGCCTAAAAAGGCAGAGTTAGATGTAAAATATATCCTGAAAACTTATTGGAACTTTGTAAAAAAATACAAAGCAATTTGTGGCAGTTTAATATTTTTAGTTGGAATAATAACTTTAATGCAATATTCAATTCGTTGGTTATTCAAAACTATAATTGATAAAGGAGAGTTATTCGTAAAAAAATCAATATCATCAACAGAACTAACTCAATCAATATTTTTAATATTTGTAATTTGGGGAATAATCATAGGAGTATCTGCAATTCTAAGATGGTATAGAAATCATCAAATAAATAAATTAGAATTAAATATAATGAATGATTTAAAAGAATATTATTACAACCACATAGTTCAACTATCTGCTAAATTCCACACAACTCATAAAACTGGTTCGCTTATATCTCGTCTTGGAAGAGGAGCAAACGCAATGGAAAGAATAACGGATTTCTTTATATTCAACATGATTTGGTTATTTTTTGAATTAATTTTAGTGAGCGTAACTTTATTCACAATTGATTTCAAAATTGGTATAGTAGTTATATCAACAAGTATAATCTTTGTAATTTATAGTTCAAAATTTCAAAGAGAAGAAAGACAAAGAAGAGTGGAAACAAATTCAGCAGAAGACCACGAAAAAGGATACACAGCAGATACATTCACCAATATTGATTCAATAAAATATTATGGAAAGGAACAATTCATCAGAAACAGATACGCGCAGATAAGAGAGAAAACTAACAAACTAATGAGACACGAATGGAATATCAACAGATGGATGACTTCGGTAGAACAACTTATAATTGCCGGAGGAGGAATATTAGTTTTGATATTAGCAATAAAGGGCTTCTTAAGTGAAGCAATGACTCTCGGAACTGTAACTTTTGCTTGGACATTACATAATAATCTTGTAGGAGCAATCGAACAATTCATGAATGGTTTAAGAGGATATAATAAATCAATCGCCGACTTCCAAGACTTATTCCAATACGGAAAAATAGAAAATGACATTAAAGACAAACCAAACGCAAAAAATTTAGAAATAAAAGAAGGAAGTATAGAATTCAAAAATGTTTCATTCAAGTATTACGAAAATGGGCTATTCAATAATTTCAACTTAACAGTTCCTAAAAACAAAAAGGTAGCATTAGTTGGACATTCTGGAAGTGGAAAATCAACAATCATAAAACTTCTCTACAGATTATATGATTTAGACAAAGGACAAATAAATATTGATGGAACAGACATTAAAGATGTAAATCAAGAATCACTTCGTTCAGAACTTTCAATAGTTCCACAAGAATGTGTTTTATTCGACGACACAATATACAACAACATTTTGTTCTCAAATCCGAAAGCGTCCAATAAAGAAGTAATGCAAGCAATAAAATTAGCACAATTAGATAAGGTAATAGCTAACTTTCCTTATAAAGAAAATACAATCGTAGGTGAAAGGGGTGTAAAGCTTTCAGGCGGAGAAAAACAACGAGTATCTATTGCAAGAGCAATTTTAGCAAATAAAAAGATATTAGTCTTAGATGAAGCAACTTCTTCTTTAGATTCAAAAACCGAACACGAAATTCAAAAAGACCTCCAACATTTAATGCAAAACAGAACGTCGTTAATTATTGCCCATCGACTTTCAACAATAATGACTGCGGATGTCATAGTTGTTTTAGACAAAGGAAAAATAGTTCAACAAGGAACACACAATCAACTAATCAGTAAACCCGGAACATACAGAGAATTGTGGAATTTGCAAAAAGGCGGATACATCGGCGAATAAAATATTAACTCTATAATCCTTCAATTTCTTTAATCTTTGCAATCGTTTCAGGAAAAGAATAAACTTGGTAAAGATTAGCATTTTCTTTCAATGAATTACCATAATAATCGAAAAGAAATGTTTTCACGCCAGCTTCAGCACAAGGAACGGCGTGAACAGGATCATCTTCAATAAGATAGCCAATTTTATTGTCAAGACATATCTTTGCTTTCGTAGGCAGATGCGAAGTAGATGCAAGAATATGATGATTGCGTGCAAAATGAGTTTTTCCTGTAATCGCCCGATTAAAATTGGCACGAAGCCAATGCATCGTACCCTCATAAGCCCAAGGTGGTCTAGAAGTTACAATAGAAGTTTCTCCAATCAAAGACAATTCGCGCATCGCAGAAACCGCACCATTTGCAGGAGACAAATTTCTCACGCCGATAGTTTTATACATTTTTCCAATACGATGTTCTAATATTTCAATAGGTACCTCAAAATCTCCAGAAAATCCTCTACCTAAAAATTCTGCTTTGGTAAATTTTGTTCCATAAACTGAATTATGCCAATCAACAAAATACTGCCAGTCAAAACAAACTCCGTCCAAATCAAATCCAAAATGAAGCATTAATGATAAGAAAAATAAGTATTTATAAAAATGATGTTACTTTCCTCTTCTGTTCCAACTTCTCAAAGAAGGTCTTACTTTCAAAGTAGGAGAATGTCCTCTCTTAGCAAACAAACCACGAGAACGTTTAGCAGCTGCAGTTAATCCACGAGCAACTCTTCCTCTATTTGAACCAGAATAAATCCAGCTCATAGTTCTATCAGATTTTATTTCAGGCATTTGAGGATCAACTAAAATGACCTCAAAGAAATAATGTTTTCCATCAGCTCCAATCCAATATGAATTTAAAACTTCAAGATTATTGAAATAATTTGCAGCACGCATTTCTGCGACCCACTTATACGACATCTTCAATGTTTTTCTGTTAGTTTGTTTTCTTGTTTTACGACCTTTTACCCCAGCACGGATTCTTGTTCTTCCTCCACGCATAACTCTAATACGAGCAACAACAAATCCTTTCTTTGCTTTGTAACCTAAACCTCTTGCTCTATCAAGTCTAAGAGGTTTATCAACTACTGCAACAGCCGGACCATCTCTCCAAGCAATCATACGTTCACGCATAGTTGCAGTGTCTGGTTTTTTCCAAGCTTCTCTCATATAATGATACATACTTTGTGCCATATCTGAAACTTTGTAAATCTTGATTTAAAAAGGCTTCTATAAGCTAAAATAACAACAATGATTAAAAAGTCTTTAAGAAAAAAATGAAAGATGTCGATTAATTGGTTTATATCTCGAACAGGTCACGCTTATGGAAATTCATCTCTGTCAGATAGAGGCAGAAAACAAATAGAAAAATTAAACAATGTTTTAACAAATTACTTAAATGTTAATTCTGGAAATTCAGTCATTTTTTACACACCATCAATTAGAGGAGAAGAAACAGCAAAAATATTAGGAAAAAGGGTTAAAAGAATAAGCATAAATGAATTGTGGACAGATTCTGACAAACCAAAAGGAAATGTTTCTTCAGTAGTTTCTGCACATTCAAAAATATTAAATATAGATATTGAAGCAAGAAATTATATATTAATTACGGACTATGATAGTACTTCGGAATATCCCAAATATCTTTCAAACAGGATTTTAAATCGCCCATTAGAATTTTCTCCATTATTGCCTGGAGAATGTTACTGGTTATCGACTAGCCTAGAAGAATGGAAAAAATTACCTTCTGATGAGCGCATGTATTATTCAAAAAGAATAATGGTGAAAGGATAAGTGCTTTAAAAAAAGAGATTTAATCAAGGATTTACATTCAAATAAACAACTCCTTCTTTTTTAGTTATAACATTAACTCCTATTTGAAGAGCTCCAGTAACTTCAGAAACGGGTAAGGATAACGCATATCTCCCATCATTCGTATGTATATAAACAAGACCTGCGACAATTTCAGCAGTATAATCTACACCAAAAAGATTAATAGGGATTTGGAATTCTCTGTGATATCCCTCAATGGAATTAGTGGCTAAACTTATTTCGTTTTGAATAGTCACAGCAATTTCCTTAATAAAAAGATTTCTATTGTCTTCATGTTCATCAGATAAATTCATTTTCAAAACAAAAAGAAACATTAGAAATATAAAAGTCATAACTCCTATAAGAATAATAAACTCTATTGATGACTGAGCTTTTTTTATCATTTTATACCTGTGTGAATATAACATTAGAAATTGTAGCAATAATTTCTAAACGTTTTACTCCTTCGGTGATTCCAAAAGTACTCAATGAGTCCAAAGGAACTTTACTCGGATAAACAATTACATTTTTTCCTGAACTCGTAGATCTATTAAAAACAAGGCTATTCTCTAAGATTTCAAAAGAACTGATTCCTTCAGGAAGATATGCTGTGATAGTCAGTTTTGAAGGTTCTCCTGCAAAATAAACTGTTTCAGCAGAATTCAATAATTTGTTAGCGAAATTATTCAGCTGATTAGAAGACATGCTATCTCGTGCAGTAGTTGTATAAAATATAGCTAATCCTAAAAGCACAATAACCACAAATACAACAAAGCCTACAACTATTAGATATTCAAGACTAATCTGCCCCCTATTGCCCATGACATAAAATAGTCGGTAAGGTTTATAAAATAGACGACATAAATATATCCAGGATACATAATGGAAAAAAAGAGGAATGGTCCAAAAGCACTTAAACTTGTGGCTATGATAGCAATATTAGTTACTTTAATTCACACAGGTTATTCAGTTTACAACAAAAATTCTTCATCATTTCCGGTAAGTTTATCCGGAAATATTATAACCGAAAATGCTGATAAAGTTGCTGAATCTAATTTAGGAACGAAAGATAAAATAATTCTTATGACAGAATGGATTTTAGTAATTTCCTTAATAGTCATTTCAAGAATAAAAGAAAAAATTGAATTCAAGAAAGCAGATCAAATAATAAATAGGTCTAAAAAAATACATTTAGGAATATCCAGAACAGATTTAGATTTAATGTATGAATTATTAAATGAAAAAGAAGAGCTAAAAGTCATTACTCTGGCAAAATATTTCGGAGTGGATAATTCAATAATTTTAGAATGGGGAAGAGTTTTGGAAGAAGCAAATCTCATAAAGGTGCACTACCCTACAATAGGAGACCCAGTTTTATCAATAAACAAAGAGGGAAATCATGTTAAAAAATAAACATTCTAACAAAATAGTTTCAAAATTAAAGAATAAACTCTATAAAAAATCTATTCATAAAGATTCTCAGAAAAAATTAGCAGTAGGACATAAAAAGATGATACCTATTTCCATAAAAAAATTGCCAAATAAGATAGAAATAAAAAGAGATAATCTAAGCGTTAATTATTCAAAAAATACTCATAAACCTCTAATCAAACATGCTGAACTTCTTGAAGATAAAGAGGCATTACATAAAATAGTAACTATGTCATCAGATTCTGAAGAAGGAATTAATCTTGAACTTAATGAACAAGAAATTCAATCTATAAAAGAAGATGAAGAAGATAATGTAATCGAAGAAGAAAAATTAAAAAATATCTCTGAGAATAAAAAATTAGAAAAAAATGAAGAGTTAGATAAATCTCCAATAAATGATGTAGAGATATCAAAAGATAAAATAAAAGGAAATATTATTGAGGCTTATAACATAAAAATAGATGGAGCATCAGCAGATATCAAAATAGTAAAAAATGAGATAGGGACAAAATATATTGTAAATATTCCCAAAATAAGTAATCCAACTGCTGCATTATTAAATGATTTAAGAGAAGAATTAATCGCGATAACCTCTGTAAGTATGCAAGAATTAATAGACCCAAAAGCTTTTTCATCAATTAAGAAAAAATTTAAGGAAGAAGCTGTAAGAATAATAAGAAAAAAAATACCCACTATAAAAGATGAAACTGAATCATTTTTAGTAGGAAATTTAATGCAGGAAATGCTGGGAATAGGAAAAATAGAATATCTGATTAATGACCCTAACCTTGAAGAAATAGTAATAGTTTCTGCAAAAGAGCCAATAAAAGTTTATAGTAAAAAATATGGTTGGCTTAGCACAAACATAATTCTAGAAAGAGAAGAGGTGATTATGAATTATTCTAACATAATTGCAAGAAGAGTTGGTCGTCAGATAACTTTGTTGAGTCCTTTACTTGACGCACATTTAGTTACGGGAGACAGAGTAAATGCTGTTATGTATCCTATAAACACGAAGGGAAACACAATTGTAATAAGAAAATTTGCTCGCGACCCTTATACGATAGTAGATTTGATAAATAACAAAACTTGCGATATTGATGCTGCCACAATTTTATGGCTCGCAATAGAATATGAAATGAGTATCATCATCTCTGGAGGAACAGCTTCAGGTAAAACTGTTTTGCTCAATTCTTGCATGCCATTCATTCCTCCTAATCAAAGAATTATTTCAATAGAGGACACAAAAGAGCTTGCTCTCCCAGAATTTTTATATTGGACTCCTTTAGTAACTCGACTTCCAAATGCTGAAGGAAAGGGAGCAGTAACAATGCTCGACCTTCTGATTAACTCCTTAAGAATGCGTCCAGATAGAATAATTCTTGGTGAGATGCGTAAGCACGAAGAGGCAATGGTTTTGTTTGAAGCAATGCATACAGGACATTCGGTTTATGCAACAATGCACGCCGATTCAGCAACAGAAACGATTTCAAGATTGATAAATCCTCCATTAGATATTCCTGCAAATTTACTTGAGGCAATAAACTTGAATGTTGTAATGTTTAGAGATAGAAAAAAAGGAATAAGAAGAATACTCCAAATAGCAGAAATAGAAAATGAATCTGATAAAGTAAAGGCAAACACTTTGTATAGATGGTCTCCTGAATCAGATAAACTTGTAAAGCATAGCAAAAGTTCTAAATTTTTTGAACAAATAGGTAGACACACAAGTATGTCAGAAGAAGACATAAAAGAAGATCTCAATCTTAAAAAGAAAATATTGAATTGGTTAATCGACCATAAGATAAGAAATATGGAAGATATCGGAAAAGCAATGAATCTATATTATCTTAACAAAGAATTATTGCTTAAAAAAATAGCTAAAAATGATGTAAAATTCATCTTAAATTATGAAAAATGAATTTTCATATTCAATTCACAATATCAAGGCTTGAGAAACTTAAAAGAGGACCAATCATAATAAAATCTACAAGTAATCGCAATAAATATTCAAAATTAGATTATTATTTACAAAATTCAGATATTGACATAACAAAACAACAATATCTAAACATATGTTTCAGAAGTGTTATAATTTTATTTGTTGCTGTTTTTTTTATAATTTCCACATTTGTTCTGTTATTTAAATTGAAGGCGGCAATAATGCTTTCACTGCTAATTTCATTTGTTTTCGCAGGTTTTGTATTTTTCTCGCAAATAAATTATCCAAAAGTTTATTTTAACAGAAAACAAAAAGGTTTAGAAAGAAATTTAATGCCAGCATTAGAAGATATGCTTGTTCAGTTAAGTTCAGGAGTTCCATTATTCAATATAATGGTAAACCTTTCTGTTTCAGATTATGGAGAGATGAGCACTGAATTCAAAAAGGCAGTAAGAAAAATAAATGCAGGAATTCCACAGATAGAGGTTTTAGAAGAGATGGGGGAGAAAAATTCGTCATCTTATTTCAAAAGAACAATCTGGCAGATAAGTAATGGGATGAAATCTGGAAGTGATATATCTGAAGTAATTAAGAGCAGTCTAAAACTGCTAAATGAAGAACAAGTAATTCAAATACAAAATTATGGCAACAAACTCAATCCATTGATAATGTTCTATATGTTAATAACTATAATTATTCCTGCTCTTGCTGTGACTTTTATGACCATAATCTCATCAATGATTGGATTAGATAAGTATGTGACTATGATGATGTATGCTGGATTGTTTATTTTTACAATTTTCATTCAAATAATGTTTCTTGGAGCAATACGTTCTTCAAGACCCACCCTCTTAACATGAAGACAATATACAAATACGAAAAAAGTAAAAATAATAGAAGAAGATTATTAATCAATCTGATTTTATCTCTAATAATTGGAGCAGTTATAGGCACAATAAGAAAAAATATTTTTGAATCATTTATTTGGTTCACTGGAGCGATAATGATTTTTATTTCATATACTGTAGCCAAGATAAAATTTGAAGAATATAATCGGATAAAAAAAATGGAAGAAGCTTTTCCAGATTTTCTTCAGTTAATGGCTTCAAATTTAAGAGCTGGAATGCCTACAGATCATGCTTTGCTCATGTCTGCAAGAAAAGAATTTGATCCTTTAGATAAAGAAATAGTAAATCTTGGAAAAGAATTTATGACTGGAAAAGATATTGAATCAGCGATGTATGAGATGGGACAAAGAACAAATTCTAAAAAAATACAAAGAACAATAAATCTTATACTTTCAGGTTTAAAATCTGGAGGAAACATAGCGATTCTTCTCGAAGAAACTGCTACAAATGCACGAGAGAGATATTTCATTCAAAAAAGAGCCGCTTCTAATGTATTAATGTATACTATTTTCATATTCGTGGCTATAACTGTAGGAGCTCCAGGATTATTCGGATTATCAACCGTGCTTGTAGAGGTTTTAACAGGTGTGTTATCTGGAATACCTGACGTGCAAATGTCCTCTAGTTTGCCATTTACTTTATCAAAAATAGACCTTCCAATATCTGTGATAATATACTTTTCAGTAATATTTTTACTCGCAATAGATATAATAGGCTCAATGGTATTAGGATTAGTATCTAAAGGAAGTGAGAAAGAAGGGATAAAATATGCGATTCCTTTAACTGCATTAAGCATGACAGTCTTCTTTTCTGTAAGAGTAATTCTAATGAAATATTTTGCAGATTTCTTCGATATCTAGATAGCTTTTTATACAAAGATGGGCTAAAAATAGCATGAAAAAGAGGAAAAATAAAAAGCCACAAATAATAATAAAAAATAAATCTCAAAAAGAGAAAAAAGTGGTTACTGGAATAAATGGTTTTGACAAGCTCATAGAAAATGGATTTGAGAAAAATTCAGCTAATGTTATAGTAGGAGGTTCTGGAAGTGGAAAAACAATATTTGCTACACAATTTTTAATTGAAGGAATGAAAAAAAATGAGAAGACATTATATGTTACATTTGAGGAAAAAAAAGATCAGTTTTATAAAAATATGAAAGAATTTGGTTGGAATCTTGAAGAATTGGAAAAAAAGAGATTATTTTTCTTTTTGGAATATACTCCTGGTAAAGTAAAAACTATGCTTGAAGAGGGAGGAGGAGCTATAGAAAATATAATTTTAAAGCAAGGCATATCAAGAATAGTCATAGATAGCATAACTTCTTTTGCATTGTTATTTGAGAAAGAATTGGAAAAAAGAGAGGCGGCTCTTGCTTTATTTAATATGATTGGTTCATGGAACTGTACTTCTCTTCTTACCTTAGAAGAAGATCCTGTAATCTCCAAAGGATTTACTACTGCTAAAACAATAGAATTTGAATCAGATTCAATAACTCTTTTGTATTATGTACCTCAAAAAGGGGAAAGAAAAAGATTCCTTGAAGTTTTAAAGATGAGGGGAGTTGAACATTCAAAAAAAATTCATGAATTTGAAATAACTTCAAAAGGAATTAAAGTTCTGTCTAAGAATATAAAAAAAATTCATGAATGATGAAATATTCAAAAATTGGTCAAGCATGGGGTTTCGATTTATTAATAGCAGTAAGTATTTTTTTCATAGGATTAGTCATATTTTTTGTATATTCAATAAATTATCCTAAAGAAGGTCAACAGGAAATAGAATTACTTCAATACGAAAGCAATTATATGAGTGAGATTCTTTTATCTGAAGGGTATCCATTAGATTGGAATATTGGAAATTTGGGAAAAATTGGAATTGTCAATAATGGAAAAATAAATGAAACAAAATTGGAAAGATTTTACAATTTAGCTAATAGTAACCTAAATCCTTCAGGTTACGAACAAGCAAAATATCTTTTTAACACGAAATATGAATTTTTTATAAACTTTTCAAACCCGATATTAATTGGGGATTTGGAAATACCAGAAGGAGGAATAGGGAAAAACTTCATAGGAGAAAATTCTGAAAATTTATTGAAAACAACAAGAATAACAATATATCAAAATAATCCTACTACTATGAATCTATATTTGTGGAATTAAAATGAATAATAAGGGAATTTTTTTTACAATAGATGCAGTAATTGCATTGGGAATGATTGTTTTAGTTTTGTTATTTGCATTTCCTTTATTAAAACAAACAGAAAGAGAGACTAATATTCCTAAAGATATAATTACTACATTAACAAGTCTTAAAGTTGGAGAGATTCCAAATGTACAGATTCAGTCATGGATATCTCAAGGAATTATAGAACCAGAACGCAAAATAGTTGAGCAAATAGGGCTTTTATCCATAAAAAATTTAAGTATTGCAAAAAGTCTAACAGATATAGTTTTTCAGAATTTGAACAGTAAAGAAAATATTGGAATATGGTATGGAAATAATTTAATTTATTCTACGAATAACACTCCTTATGAAACCGCTAATAATGTTGAAACAGAAAGATTCATTATTAGTGGGATTGGTGGCTTAAATGGGACAGGGTTAATATCAGGATATTCTGCAAGAGGATATTTATCTAACAATTTCAAAACTGAATATTTTTATTTTGGAGGATATGTTGGAGACGGCAATATAACAAAAACAATAAATTACAATGGAACAATAATCTCTGCAAATATGGAAATTGTCATAAGTAAAAACTTTACATTATTTATAAACGGTCAAAATGTTGGAAACTATAATAAATCTTCCTCTGATTCAACTCCTGTAAGTTATGATTTATCTGAACATTTAGGAAAATTTTCACCAGGCACTAATTATATTGAATTCAAAGGAAACAATCTTTACATTGCCGGAGGATATATAAAAATAACCTATGATTCAAATAATACATTTTATCAGACGAATTCAAAACAATATCTCCCAGGAATTACAGGAATAGTCAATTTATATGACGGATTATCTATCCCTGGACAACTTCAATCAATGGAAATATCCTTGCATCATAAAATTCCATATAACTCATTCTTATCTTTGGGAAACACTACTATCTGGAATGGCTCAAATTCAAGTGAGACAACAGTCACGATATCAAATAGTCAATTATCTTCAATCCTCAATTATAATCAGTTAAGTAATCAAACTACTCCATTAAGATTTGGTTCTGAAAATCTTAGCTTGTTTGGTAATGTAAGTTCGGGTAACGCTGATGTTATATTAATAACGGATGTATCTGGAAGCATGAATGGAGTAGTTAGTGGATCAGGTTCGTCAATAATAAGAAACTGTTCCGATCCATTATTGTATAATTCAAACACTCAAAGATTAAGTCTTGCAAAATGTTTAGATGAACAATTTATTTATACAATTTTAAGTGGGAATAATAATCGTGTTGGACTAGTCGCATTTTCATCAAGTGCGAATAATGTTGTTAATTTAACTTCTAATATAACTTTATTAAACAATACTATACAGGCCTATGTTCCATCCGGAGGAACATGTGTTTCATGTGCAATAAACCGAGCATATTTGATTCTTCAATCAGATAGTCAAAGTTCAACAAGACAAAAATATATCATCACGATGACTGACGGAGCTGCAAACATAAGAAGTACAAATTTATGTTACAATATTGAAGGAACTGGTTCAAATAATTCAATATCTTCAGCACCTATCCAAGTAGGAAGTGTTGGAGCATCTGCCAAGTTCAGTCCTTCAACAGGTTGGCAATCTATATGGTCCGGATTAAATCCTCAATTAAATAATATAGATTCAATAGATAATTCCTTGGCTTACGCTGTAGCCTCAAATTATGAAATTTGGAGATGGAATGGCACAGTATGGCGAAGTCATATTGATTTAGGAAATCAAAATCTCTATGGTATTGATTTATTAAATACTACTTTAGGATTTGCAGTCGGAGCTTCTGGAAAAATAGTAAAATATAATGGAACGAATTGGTCAGAATTTCAAGATATGGGTACCATAGATATAAGAGACATAAAATTTGTAAATCAAAGTAGTGCTTTAGCAGTAGGTTATTCTGGAAAAATATATAGGTGGAACGGCACAGGAAACTGGTTGGAGCTTACAGATATAGGTAATCAGAACTTTAGATCATTAGATATATTCAATAGTAGTTATGGTCTTGCTGTCGGAGGAAATGGAGCAATATGGCGATTTAATGGGACTGGTTGGAGCTTGCAACAAACAGTTGCTTACACTTTAACAGATATAGACATTTTCAACTCAACTCTTGCTTATGCAGTATCTGCAGAAGGAGTTATAGTAAAACAAATAGGAACAAATCCTTGGGAATATGGAAATTATTGGGGTTCATATTCTCTAAATACCTTAATGATAATAAATGCAACATATGGATTTGCCGTTGGAGATAGTAGAGAAGGAATAGTTGAATGGAATGGAATTTCTTGGTCAAAAATGTTTCCAGAATATGCTTTCAAAGGAAATCTCACAACTGGAACAAGTTGTTCAGATCCTGAAACATGCGGATTAACTCAAACAATTCCTATGTTGAATGCAAATTATAGTTCGTGTAGAGCACATAATGAACTCAATGCAACAGTACACTCAATAGGATTTGGAAATGTGAATACTTGCGCATTTGTAAACAGAACTTTGCAAGCAATAGCCACATGTGGAAACGGCAGTTTTTATACGAGCGATAATTCTACGCAATTACAACAAATATATTCAAACATTAGCCAAAATATATTACAATTATCTTATTCAGAACAAACGGCACTAACTTTAGGGAATACTTCTGGAATTTTATATCCAGATTCATATATCGCTCTCAATTATACCAAACCTTCAAATCCATTTGGTTTGATTCTCTCAGTTGAAAAACATTTCATAAATTCAACAACTGGAAATTTCACAGTATATGCTAATTCTACAATTTTAGATGCAAGAGCCACATCGTATTCTGGTTCAAGATGGACAGAAAAATTACAAATAAATAATTTCGTAGCCTATAATCTAAATAATTTTATTCTCCCTTATATAAAACTCGGAGATCCTTATTCATTGATAATTCCAAAAAGTTACATCAGTAGTCAAAATAATGTTTTGATATCTACAGCTATATCTTCGACAAACATTTCTTCAGGTTCTCAATTTAATAAGATAATTTATACTCTTGCAAAAAACTTTACTGCATTTTCTTCAGTAGTTGGAAATGCTCAAGGATGTATATGGAATCTACAATTTGACGACGGGACGAGTCTAAATGCTACTGTTCCAAGAGGATATTCCGGAACGAACCAATGTTATTTTCCAGCACAACTTGGACTATTAACACATGATCCAAACGATGCAATTCAAACAGCAGTTTATAATTTGCTTAATGAAATGGATTTTGACAAAAACGGAAAATTAGACATAAAATTCAGTGAACAAGCGTTACAAATTGATATTTCACAAATAAGTGGAATTCCATTCACATGGCATACAGAGGTGCAGATAAGAAGATGGGATTAAACAGAAAAGGAATTTTCTTTACAATGATAGTTATAGTAATAATTTCCATGTTAGTGGCATCTTATTCATTTTATTCCTATACAAAAGAACGCAGAACAATACAAAAAAGAATAGAAACGATGAATAATTTTATAGTAAGTTTGGAAGAAGATATTCCACGAAAAATGTTCATATCGGGTTTCAGAACAATATTTGTGTTTAACTCTAAAATAATCGAATCTGGCAATTATATACAAGATGTGAATTTTGGCACTCAAGAAATTTTCATAAATGGAACTTATCTTGGACAAAATCAACCTATCATGATTGGTGCAAGATTAGAAGATCTGAAAAACGATTTAAGAAACCAAGGTTCAAAAATAAACATAAATGTAACAATAAGAGATGAAAAAATTTCAATTTATCAGACAGACCCTTGGAATATTAAATTATCTCTCACTGCAAATTTTTCGATAGAAGACAAAACAAATCTTGCATCTTGGAACAAAACAATAATTGCTATTGGAGAAATACCTATATTTTACTTTGAAGATCCAGTTTATCTTATAGGTTCTGGAGGTTTAATAACTACAAAAATAAATCAAACATCTTTAACTATATTCACTCAACAAAGTTTGTTAAATTTCAGCCAAAATCAAGAATATTTAAATTCAACAAACTCTCCAAGTTTCTTAGACAGATTGGAAGGAAAATTATCTTCAAAAAATCTATATGGGATAGAATCATTAGTAAATATACCAAGACTTCAAACTCAAGGAATAACGACTAATCAAAAATCAATTGTGGATTACATTTATTTCTCCACAAATAATCCTTCATATTGTCACATATCTGGACAACCAAACTGGTTTTATTTAGATAATTCAAGTCTTTCCACATATCAAGCACCTTGTGAGTAAAAAAAGATTTATATACTACTCAGAATTAACATATAAAACAATCTATTAATCAAAAAGGAGGTAATATAATGACACAACAAAAAAGAGGACAAGCAGCTATGGAGTTCTTAATGACTTATGGCTGGGCAATTCTCGCAGCTATTGTTGCTATAGGAGTGTTGGCTTACTTCGGCGTTTTCAATCCAAGTAGGCTTGCTGGTTCAACAGCAGTTATTAACGCTCCATTGAATATTCCTGTCGGGGGTTTCAATATAATCAGCGATGATGCAACCTGTACAAACAATGATTGTATCCATATACAAGTTACGCAAAATGCTGGACAATCAATAGAGGTTACTGGCGCTACAATAACTTTAACGAGTGGAGGTACTGGAACTTGCTCTGATGCAACAGCTTTGCCAACAGGATGGACATCTGGGACATCACAGACACTTGATTTCACTTGTGGAGTAGGAACTATATTCACTAAAGGAGATTCAATTGCAGGAGATTTAGAAATAACTTACACAGTTGGTTCAAGCACAATAACTCAATCCTCAACAGGTAATGTTAGAGGCGTAGCTCAATAATTGAGCAGTTTATTTTTTTTATTTTAATTTTTGTTTTGAATTAATAGGAACATCAGTTTCTTATTTCAAAAATTTAAATTCAACTTTTAAAAATTAATTCTCTGAAAAAGAGAATAGATTTTTTATAAAGAAAATTCAATCTAAGAGATTATTAAGAATAATAATTAGTTCAATAGTATTCTAAATTTAACTAAAATCATCAATTTTATAAACCATATAAATCTTCTTTTCATGATCGTGTAGCTCAGCCTGGTAGAGCACTGCTCTGATACGGCAGGGGTCCCAAGTTCAAATCCTGGCACGATCATCCCAGGATTTTCAAATCCTGCAACTCAAAGGAGTTGAAGGTGCGACGGACATAGGTCTGTAAGCACCTGGCACAATCATCTTTCTACTTCGTAGCAAGTCTCCGAGTTTGTGAAAGGGCCGAGCAAGAGAAGAGAAAGACACGCGGGGATGCCAGAGTGGTCAAATGGGTCACGTTTAGGCCGTGATAGCTTAGTGCTTTCCTAGGTTCGAATCCTAGTCCCCGCATAAAATTATTTTGGAGGACTAAGAATTCGAACGTTCTTCGAAATTGAGATTTCTCGAAACTTCAAAACAAGTATATTTTGAAGTACTCTTATATCAGTATCTCTTAACTCCATAAGAAGACATTAACCCTAAAAATAGGTTTAAATACAAAAAAAATATCTACTTATATGAAAAAGAGCATCAAGCTATTATTTGCAATAATCCTGGTAGGAATTTTTATTATTACAGCTCCAGGATACTATCCGCAGATAGCAGATATGAAAAATATCTGGTCATTAATGCTAAAAACAATTGAATCACTCTAAACCAAATTCAAGAGTAACAGTATTGTCTTTAACAAAATACTTTTTCAAAGGTAAATCTACTTGTAAGCTATTTCTATAAATTTTTTTATCCCCAAGAGCTTTAACTTCATATCCGGATTCAAGTTTAGAAACAAAAATGTCGTTAATATCCTTCACTCCAGGCATATTTAATTCGTAGATTACCTTATCACTGAATCTCCTGACATTTGTTCTCGCTTCTCCACGAGGAAGTTTGGTCATTTTCATTTTCTGTTCATCAGAAACAATTCGAGGTTTAACTTCTTCCTCTTTCTTTTTAGATTGCTGTATATTTGGACCTATTCTAATCTGAAATCCATTAGGTAATCTTCTAACCTCTGGTTTAGAATCTCCGAAATCTAATTTTTCAGTTTCTAAATGTTTAAGTTGATGTTCCATCATCTTCATAACCTGTGTAAAAATTGCACCAAAATCTCCAGTCATACCAGTAGCTCCACTTCCCAAAAGAGGAGCTCCAAAAACGGAGTCGTTTTTTCCAAGCATTCCAAATTCTTTCATATCAGCTTCAGGATTTCTTAAATCCAATCCACAAAACGGGCAAAAGCTAAAACTTTCTTTGATTTTGCCTTCACACCTCAAACATTTATTACTGGAGAACATAGAATGAACAACGATATTCAACCTTTTAAAATCTTACTTCTTTCCAGCTTTGCCCATTAAAGCAGGTTGCCAATGGCTTAATTGTCTAGCCCAAACTACAAAAGAATGGATAGTTTTTACTGGATGAGTAACTTCAAGATGCAATCCTCTTATCTTTGAAACTTGTCTCTGTTCTTTTATCTGTGGTAAAAATATTAAAGCAGAAATAAACATAAAAATTGAAGAAATAACAAAAACAACAAACAAAGGTTTCATAGAAGTATCTGGTAAATATTCTACAAGCCATCCTCCAACAAAACTTCCTAACAAAGTTCCTAATCCCATCAATAATGCAGAATAAGAAAAGCATACACTTCTTTTTTCTTGTGAAGTGGAATCATAAGAAAAATCCGTTGTACCTATCGCGAAAGCTGCATTAGCAAGCCCAGAAACTATCCCTGGAATAAAAATCAAAGCAATAGGATTAGTGAACATCATCCATAATAAAGGAACTAAAGGAAATAATAAAGCTCCAAAATAAATTAACTTCTTATTTCCATATCTATCAGAAAATTTACCTGCAAAAGGAGAAAATATCAGATAAAATACTGTAGAACTCAAAGAGATGAAAGTATAAGTAGTATAATCAAATTTCAAATCATCGAGCATATATACTGCAAAAAATGGAGCAGAAAGCATCATAGCAAAAGTAAAGACTGCCTGAAAAATAGTAAACTTTCCATAATTATCATATCTCTTCAAAAAAGAAATAAACGAAAAATAAGAATGTTTCTTTACTCTAAAATAGGGATTGAACATTTTAGAGTTGTAATAAATAGACATGATTCTAAATATTATTGCGAGACTGAATAATATAGCAAAACCTAGTAATACATATCCTTTTGTTTTAAATAAGTCCAGAACAAAACCTGCGATAAAAAATGTAGCAAGACCCACAATTCCAAGTATTTTATTTCTATTTGAGAAAAATTCTCCTCTTCTGTTTGCAGGAACTAAATCGCCAAGCCATGAAAGCCACGAAACATAACCTGCACCATAGATTAAAGGAATTAGTAATCCCCAGAGCAGAATCATAAACCAAGGAAGCAGATTAGTTACAATTCCTTTCCAATAGAAATATGTAATCAAGAGGGTAGGAATCTGTAAAAGAATAATCCAGAATTTTGCATGCATCCATAATTTTTTTCTGGAATGATGCTCCATCATCTTACTTCCGGCAATTTCCCCTACTGGATCTGCCAATCCCCCTAATGAAGTAAGTAATCCAACATGTAAACTATTTCCACCAATAGCTAAAATAAACGGCGTCAAAAAACCAGAACTCATATTTACTCCAGCAGATTGAGAGCATCCCTCTGCAATACTTGTTCTAAGAGAATGTTCTTTGGAATGTTCCAAATATTTAGATTCATCAAAATTTTTAGAAGTTATTTTACCATCCACCATACTATTAAACAAATAAAAAACATTAATAAATGCTACTTTCGAAAAATATTTGAGCGCCGGTGGTCTATCGGTATGATTTCGGCTTCCCAAGTCGACAAGCCGGGTTCGACTCCCGGCCGGCGCATATGGCCATTTGCGAAATGTCGTGATGCTCCGTCCATTTTTATGGTGTGGCCGGCACATATCACCATTTTAATTATACCAATATTTTTTATACCTTAAAAACGAAGTTCAAGTATGAAAAAACCCTATTATATCACAACTGCAATTGATTATGTCAATGGACCTCCTCATATTGGCCACGCCTATGAAAAAACTTTTGCAGATATAATTGCCAGATGGCACAGATTAAAAAATGAAAAAGTTTTCTTTCTTACTGGAACTGATGACAACGCTCAAAAAAATGCACAAGCGGCAAAAGAAAATGGAGTTCAAACTATAGAGTTTGTAAATAAAAACGCAAAAATATTTGAAGAATTATGTAAAAAATATAACATAAGCAATGACGATTTCATAAGAACAACATCAAAAGAGCACATAAAAAAATCACAAGATATAATCTCAAAAGCCTATGAAAAAGGATTAATCTATAAGGACAAATATGAAGGATTATATTGTGATGGTTGTGAGGGTTTCATAACAGAAAAAGAACTCATAAATAATAAATGTTCTGAACACGATAAAATTCCAAGAGAAGTAAAAGAAGACGCTTATTTTTTCAAATTATCGTTATTTAGAAACAAAATTTTAGAATGGATAAAAAAAGAAAAACCAATAGTTCCTGAAAAAAGAGCAAATGAGATAATTTCTCGTTTAGAGAATGATGAACTTAAAGATTTGTGCATATCAAGAAAAAATGCTGATTGGGGGATAGATATACCTTTTGATAAAAATTTCAAGATATATGTCTGGTTTGATGCGCTAATAAATTATTTAACGGGTTCTGGAAAAAATGAGGAATATTGGCCAGCAGATTCACAAATAATTGGAAAAGGGATTTTATGGTTCCATGCAGTGATTTGGCCAGCAATACTTCTTGCATCTGGAAGAAAACTTCCAAAAGAAATAGCAGTTCATAGTTATTTCACCGTAAATGGAAAGAAGATGTCTAAGTCATTAGGAAATGTAATAAATCCCTTAGACTTATTAAAAAATTATCAGGCAGACAGTATAAGATATTTCATAAGTCGCGAAATTTCTTTTGAGAATGACGGAGATTTCTCTGAAGAAAAATTAAAGAGTAGACACAATGACGAATTAGCGAATAAATTAGGAAATTTAATTAGTAGAGTTTCAACATTAGCCGAAAGATATGGTTTGGAAAAAACAGAAACATCTTTGAACGCAGGAAAATTATTAGATGAAATAGACAAAAATATTAAAGAATATCATATAAACACAGCTCTTGAAAACATATTTGCCTATATAGACAAAGCCAACGAATACATACAGCACAAAAGTCCATGGGAAACACAAGACAAAAGAGTCCTATACGAATTAGTTTTCGCAATAAGAAATATAGCAATACTCCTAAGCCCATTCATGCCTCAAACAGCAGAAAAAATTGCAAAAACATTCAATTTCAAAATTTCTTTAGATGAAATAGACAAACATCTTCAATCAAAAAAACCAGGAGAAATTAAAAAGTCAGAAATACTTTTTCAAAAAATACAATGACAAAAATACCCTATTCAGATTTTGAAAAACTTGATTTACGAGTTGGGACTATTTTAGAAGTAGCAGACCATCCAAAAGCAGACAAATTATATATTTTAACGGTTGATTTAGGAGAACCTGCTCCAAGAACAATAGTCGCAGGTCTAAAAACAAAATACACTCACGAAAACTTAAAAGGAAAACAAGCAGTTTTCATCGTTAACTTAGAACCTGTAACTTTGAGAGGAATACTAAGCGAAGGAATGATTTTAGCTGCATCTAATGATGACAAATCAGAAGTGTTCTTTATAAAACCAGAAAAAGAAATCACTCCAGGAAGTAAGATACATTAGTATGAAAAGAGATAAACTACCATATCGTAAAAATTGTGAAGGATATTTTATAAAAGATAATAAAATTTTAGCAAGAGATAGTAAACAGGGATATGTCATATTTCCAGGAGGAGGCATAGAAAAAAAAGAAAATCCAGAAGAAGCAATATTGAGAGAAACATTAGAAGAAACAGGAGCAAGAATAAAAAATATTAAGGAAATCTGTTCGTTAAAAATAATATGGGATGATGATTGGGCAAAAACTGAAAAACAAAAAGAAAGATATCGTAAATATCAAGGAGATGAAATGTATTTTTTCACCGGAAACATAATTAATTTTGAAAATTTTTTAATTTTAGAAGAAGATTCTTGGAAAGAAGAAAAATTAATGGAACTTAAAGAAGTAATAGAAATAATAGAAAAAGGAAAACCATTCAACAAAAATTCAGAAGAATATCATGAAATGCAAATACAAATATTAAAAAAATTAACCAACTAATTTTTGCCAGAAGCTTGGTTCTTTATAATTAATACCTGCAATCTTTGAAGCAATTTTCTTATAAGCAAGAGAAGATTTTGAATAAGGATAAGTATGAATTATAGCGTCCTTTCTTCTCAATGAAGCGAGAACATTTCTATCTTCTGGAACAACTCCTAAAACTGGTAAGTCAAGCATCTCTCTAATATTTGAAACAGCCATTTCATTTTTATCTCCCCTAACACGAGTGATTATAATTCCCTTAACGGTTTTTCCAAGTTCATTAGCTAATTTAACAGTTTTAAGAGCATCAGTAACTGCTGTAATTTCAGGATTTGTAACTACAATAAGTTCATCAGCTGCTTCAATAGAACTTATAGCTTCATCACCGAGACCTGCAGCAGAATCAAAAATGACAAAATCTGCCATGCCTTTCAATTTACGAGAAACATCTTTTAATTTCTCATGATTTAATTTTCTTAATTCTCTAACTGATAATGAAGACGGAATGATTTTAGTACCTGATTCATGTTCATAAATAGCATCAGAAACTTTTGCCTTTCCTTGCATAACATGATTCAGATTTATAGGAACAATAGGAGCCCCAAGATGCAAACCAACATTAGGCGTAGTTAAATTAGCATCGACAACAATAACATCTTTACCAAAAGAATTTAGAGCAGCACCTAAATTTATAGCCGTAGTAGTCTTACCCACTCCTCCCTTACCCGACGTTATAGTGATAATCTTCATAATAATAACCTTCTATAAATCAAATTATTTTAAATAACTTATAAACCTTTCTAAAACCTGCGAATATATCCCAAGTTGTTCAAGATTAACATTTATCTGCTTTCCTTTATACTGAACCTTCAAATTAACTCCTTTTCTAAATTCTCCCTCTCTAGATTTATCAAGGCCATCTATGTCTCTAAAAAATTCATAAAGCTGTAAAGTCTCCATAACCAAAGGATCATTAGCATAAAGTTTCTGTAATTGTATCAACTTAGCCCTTGGAGCATCTGGAACAGCTTTCCACTTCTTACCAGCCTTTTGGATCAGAATATCAAGAGAAGCATCAATCATAATTTTCCAGCGCAAAAGCAAATTGAGGATAACATCACAAGTTTTAGTGTACTTCAAACTAACATATAGCAAATGGTCCGCACTAATTTTTTCTTTAATAACTGCATCAATAGACATTAGATATCAACCCCGTAGGTAGAAGCAACCTAAGATAAAGAGCTTTTTATACCTTTCCAAATAGATTAAGGATAATAGAATACTACCTTTTAGGGATAATTAAGAGCTAAGAGCGACTATGCATGCCGCCAAATCTCCCTCATTTTCGTTTAAAGCGTCTCTACAAATATCATAAGATTTTCCAGTTTTTTCCATAACTAACTTGATATCATCTTCAGAAATACCCTCATCAGACTCATCAATTGCTTCTCCAGTTATTTGCCAGCTTTCTTGTCCTTGCATAACTATCTTCACAACAGAGGGATTATGGATTATAGTTCTAGTTCCATCTTCTTTTTCAATAACCACTTTAAGAGCATCGATGGTCTCTTGTTTGATACCCATCTGTTTCATAACCTGTTGCATCTTCTTAGGATCTATTCCACCAAACATATTCATTTTCAAAATTCTTAGTTTTTATACCTTTCCTAAAATTTTTCAAAGATAAATAATTTAATAATCAAATAAATTAATTTTGTTCGCTCTTTCGCTCTCTAAATTTCTTTAAAGGGAAAGCAACGCCAATTCCTCCAAGAGCTCCTAATCCTGAGCTGTAAGCTAATGGGAAACCTCTAAGAATAGCACTAGACATTACATTAATTGTAACGGACAAAGCCCAATACTTCAAATCATCAATATTGTCGCTTGTTTCTGGAAAAACACTATAGCGCATTAAAGCAGGTGGGACAAACATGCCCAAAGCTAATCCGCTATAAACTATTCCCCTCTCAAATTGAGAATAACCCATGTCTTTCAAACTACTATGAAACTTATTATAATCCTCTGTCAGATTATCCAAATTAGATTTTCTTCTTCCCATAAAAATTTCAAAAATCACTATTATAAAAAATTAATTAGTCTGAAGAAACTATTTCTTTATTGGTAAAACAACTTTAGTCCCACATTCAGCACAAAATTTAACATTGTCAGATAAAACAATATTACATCCCGTACATCTCAAAGGTTCAACCTTTCTTTCAATAACTGCTTTGTATCCTCTCTTGCCAGACACTAAAAAAGAAAAAGCATCAGCCACAGCATCACTATTCATTTGGTCTCTTAAATCCCTTCCACTTGTCATTTCATCACCTACCTCATAAAAAATCACATAGGATATTTAAACATTAGTATATTTTTTCACAAAAATTAAAAAAAGAAACACTAAAAATCTTAAAATCAAAAATTATAAAATTTACTCAAGAAGCTAATTAATTAACTGGCCAAAACACTTTCAATATAACTACGAATGCTACAATAGCGACAAGAAAAGCGATGACTGCTTGAGGAGTTAAAGAAAGTCTGTTTCCAGATTCAGAATCATACCGCGTCAATCCCCCAAAAACCCCGGGCATTTGTATTTGATTTTGTTGAGCCATAAGATTACTTAAAATAAGACCTATAAAAAGTTATTGTTTAAGGACCTTGAGAAGTTTATGTTTATCTCTACCAGAGACTTGTTTTCCCCATAAAACAAAAAGTCGGTTTATTCTACTCCAATATTTTTTCGGAACAATTTTAATAAGTTCAATTTCGGTTTCCGAAGGATTTTTTGTATTGACAAATCCAAGAACATTAGAGATTCTATGAACGTGTGTATCTACAGTAATTGTATCCACTTTATGAATTTCACTTAGAACCAAATTAGCAGTTTTGCGTCCAACGCCAGGCAATTTCATTAAATCTTCTAGGTTATTGGGCACTTTTCCATTAAAATCATTAAGTAAAATTTTAGCACAAGCAATAATATTCTTAGTTTTAGTTTTATTGTAATTTAAGCTTTTAAAAATAAATAAAACATCTGCATATTTAGAGTTGGCCAATTCATCAAGAGTTTTGTATTTTTCAAAAAGATTTTCAGCAATAGGAATAGTAGTTTCATCTCGCGATTGAGCACTCATAATAGTTGCAATTAAAGTTTGCCAAGATTCTTTCCAATCTTCTCCTGCAAGTCTCTTCTCTATCTTTCCGTATTTTCTTTCAGCTAACTTAAAAATTTCAAGAAAATGTTTTTTTTGATCCATTTACATAAAAAGATTCTTTCGGAAGATAAAAAGTCCCACTAATATAACAACTATTTGGAAACTCCAAATCAAAACAACAGCTTTTTTTTCTGTAGGTTTGATGCCTACTTTTTTCATAAAATAAATCGCCAAATGATTTAAGCTATAAATTCTATCATGAAGTAAATCTAAACTTCCATCCTCATTAGGTTTTCCAAAAGAGGATTTTTTCAGATTTCCACGCAATTTCAAAAACACTTCAAGAATATAAGGAATATAAAAGAAGAGTGCAATTCTTTCAAAGTTTCCCACGATGCAAACTGCAGCAATTAATCCTCCAATAGAATAAGTTACGACATCCCCTGGAAATACTTTAGATGGAAATCGATTAAATATTAAAAATCCAAGAAGAGCCGAAATAAGGCATAAACATATTACTGCTAGCCAAGAATTTCCAGTTAAATAAGAAACCAAAGCAAATCCTGAAAATAATATCGCTCCTTGTCCAGCTTCAAGACCATTAAATCCTGCAAGAATATTAAATGTTGTAGTGGTGGCAACAACTCCCAGCGGTATAAAAAATAAAGGATAAACTAATCCCAAATCTATAGCTCCGAAAAATGGGAGGTCTACTATGCTTTTTCCAGCATTTATTGCAATTAAAGGAATAGAACCCAATAAAGTTAAAACAAGTCGCGAATTCATAGAGAGTCCTCCATGTTTCCATCCAAACAAATCATCTACAAAACCTATAAATCCCATAAAGAGAGCGATAATAAGTAATGCGAATATTTCAACTAAAGAACCATTTTTTGTTCCCAAGCTAAAAACTCTATAAGCAATATAAACTAACACGCTTAGACAAAAAGCAAGAAGAACAATTATTCCACCAGAACCTGCAACTTTATTTCCTCTAATTTTGTTCATATCGTCCCAAATAAGACCTATAGATTTTGCTTTTCTAATCCACAAAGGCATCAAAAATACAACTGTCAAGAAACTAACCAACAAGGGGATCATAAGTAGGTATGAGACCATTAAATAAAAACCAATATTTCATATTTAAACCTTTTATTAAAAGAAAACCTTAAAATGGCTATAATATAATGAAGAATATGGAAGAAAATCCACATATTGCTATTGAAAAAAAATGGATGGAGTATTGGCAAAAAGAAAAGATATATGCATTTGATAAAAATAGTAAAAAAAAAATATACAGCATAGACACTCCACCACCCACAGTTTCCGGAGAGATGCATATAGGACATGCATTTTCTTATTCTCAACAAGATTTCATTGCCAGATACAAAAGAATGAAAGGGTTCAATGTTTTCTATCCATTTGGTACAGACGATAACGGTCTTCCAACAGAAAAATTAATCCAAAAATTAAAAAATGTTAGGAGTAAAGATATGTCGAGAGCAGAATTTATAGAGTTGTGTTTGAAAACTTTAAAAGAAATAACTCCTTCATTTATACAAGATTGGATTAATTTAGGTATATCTTGCGATTACAACTTTTTATATTCTACAATTGATGATAATTCAAGAAAAATATCTCAAAGACATTTTATTGATTTATACAATAAAGGACTAATATACTCTGCTGAATTTCCAACAATATGGGACACGGAATTTCAAACTCCGGTAGCTCAAGCAGAACTTGAAGACAAGGAAAAAGAATCATTTTTTACAACATTAAAATTTGAATCAGGAGGAAAAATTTTACCAATTGCAACAACAAGACCTGAAATGCTACCTGCTTGTTTAGCAGTATTCGTTAATCCTTCAGATAAAAGATACAAATCTTTAATCGGAAAAAAAGCAAAAATACCCTTAATCAATACAGAAGTTCCAATAATAGGAGACGAACATGCAGACATGGAAAAAGGAACTGGAGCTTTAATGGTCTGCTCATATGGTGATAAATACGACGTTGAAGCTGTAAAAAAATACAAGCTAACACCAAAGATAATCATATCTCCTGATGGAAGAATAAAAGCCAAGAATTACGAGAATCTTACAATACATCAAGCAAGAGAAAAAATATTGGAAGATTTGAAAAATGCAAATTTGATAATAAAACAAGAAAAAATAAAACATACGGTTAATGTATACGAAAAATCTTCAAAGGAAATAGAATTTCTTCCAACAAAACAATGGTTTATTAAAATAATTGAGAAAAAATCTGACTGGATTAAAGAAAGTAAAAAAATAAAATGGCTTCCAGAACATATGTTTAAAATATACGAAAATTGGGTTAACGGCTTGGAATGGGATTGGTCAATATCCAGAGATAGACATTTTGGAATTCCGATCCCAATTTGGTATTGTGAAAATTGTAAAGAAACAATTTTAGCAAAAGAGACTGAACTTCCTGTTGACCCAATACAAACTTCAAAAAATTGTCCTAAATGTAAATTCAAAGCTATTCCTGAAAATAAAGTTCTAGATACATGGGCAACTTCATCTTTAAGTCCTCAAATAGCTTCATCACTTATCAAAAATAAAATAAAAATCCCTTATTCATTAAGAGTTCAAGCTCACGAGATAATTAGAACATGGGCATTTTATACAATAGTGAGAGCACATTATCATGAAAATACAATTCCTTGGGAAAAAATTGCAATATCTGGATTAGTGACTATGTCTGGAGAAAAGATGTCAAAATCAAAAGGAAATACGGTCAAACCCCAAACAATTGTAAGTCAATATGGTTCAGATGCATTAAGATTCTGGGCAGCATCATCTAGATTAGGAGAAAATATGGATTATCAAGAGAAAGATATAGTTACGGGAAAAAAATTCATAACAAAATTGTTAAACGCTGCAAATTTCGTTTTTATGAATTTACAACATCAATCAAAACAACCAAAACTTGAAGAGACAGATCGTCTTTTATTGACGCAATTAAACAAACTGATAGAAATAAGTTCGAAATCATTTGAAGAATATGATTACTATAGAACAAAAATGGAAGCGGACTCTTTCTTCTTTAAAACTTTCGCAGATAATTATCTTGAAATTGTAAAATCGCGAGTATACAACGGCACTGAAGAACAAAAAGCATCAGCATTTTACACATTATATCAATCACTTCTGACAATAACTAAAATTCTCGCTCCGTTCACTCCATTCATAACTGAAGAAGTTTATCAAAATCACTTCAAGAAATATGAAAAACAAAAATCTATTCATCTTGAATCTTGGCCTGAAAAAATAAAGGTGATTTCAACAAAAGAAGACGACAAAACTTGGGAGAAAATGCTTGAAATAATTTCAAAAGTTAGACAAGCAAAATCAGAAGCAAAAAAGTCTATGAAAGCTGAAATTATCCTCACACTAACAAAAGAAGACCTCAAAAATTTAAAAGGTGCCCTTGAAGATATAAAATCAGTCTGCACAGCAAAAGAAATTAAAGAAGGCAATTTTAAAATAGAAGTTCTTTAACGAGCTTTGCGCAAATCTAAGTAACCTTATTGTGCAACAAACTTTTAGCTTGCCTCCAAAAAATTAATCTATATTTTTGAGAGAAACATTTTTTGTATCAAACAGTAGATATTATGACCTAAAACTTTTGTATAAATCTCATTTTCTTGAGTAGTATCGTTCTTGCAGATTACAAACTCACTAAACTTGGTCTTAATTCTGTAAAACCCAGTTTCAGCGTTACTTCCCTAGAGATAATGTTTCAAAAACTCTTCAGAGTGATTTTTGAATTAATGATACATTGTGTTCCGCACAATTTTACATTCAGCTCGAAGAGCCACATTAATCTTAAAGAGGATATCATGAATAACTCCAACTAAAGAGCAACTTATAAATTATCACGAGAATTATAATCCAAATCAGCAGTTACTTCTTCCATCGTCCAATTTATAGTATTCTTTTCTAATAACTCTTTAAATCTAAGAGAATCAGCAACATTTCCATCAGTAACCCTACCACTAACAACCACATTATTTAATCTATCTAAAAGCAATGAACTTTTTTATATTTCTTAGGTTATTTATGTTTGGTCCTAATGAAATTTCAAACTTCCTATTGATGTCTGAAAATACCAGTAGAATCAACTGGAAAACGTTTTTCAAGTTTAACTAAAAGTAAAGCTGAAAGTCCTATTAGATATCTTAATATGAATCTAATCTTTTTATCATTAAAATAATTCAGAACAGTATTGAAGTGAGAGACTTTCATTATCAGATTGGTCTGCTTAGCCATTGAGAGATAGGAAATAAGTATTCTAGAAGAAATATTAAGGTAAACTTTTATAAACATATAAAATATCTTTTGTTTTTAAACAGGAGTTAAATTGTTAGTAAGTTTGTTTAGTCGTTAAATAAATAATCTTTTTTCAGAAGTTGAGGGTTCGTTATAATTAGATCAGTTGGATGGTTGAGATAAATCAGAAACAAAATCTTCAAGATTTGTTTGATGATGATTATGTTAAATTTCTAATTGTCAGAAATATCTACATATCTCCTCAAACTTATATTATGGAAAATGTTTTAAGATTCAAAAACATAAGGATAAGCTTTTAATTTAAATAAACTAATATTTTCTAAGTCTTGCTCTTTCTTCTACTACATAATTTATAGCCTTTCCAACTATATGTTTTGATTCAGGAAATGTACTTTCTATTTCTTCTAGATATTTAGGATCAAATTTGTGATAGGCGATAATAGCCTGCCTTTCCTCTCCAGGAGGTATGTTTCTTACATCATCAGGCCAACCTATATTATAAAAGAAATCTTCTGTTTTGGGAACATATGTTGGACTCAAATTATTAAATCTTTTATGCTCCTTTACAACTTGAGCTAACTCTGCTGGAGTTTGTGGAACAATTTTTACACTTGGATCATAGGGCATTTTTTTAAATTCTTGTAGCGTGGGTCCATCAATTTGATCAAATGTAAAGCCCGTATAACCTTCAGGAACTTCATTTCTTTCTAGATAAGAGTCTTTTGATTTTGGAGCATTTCTTACATACTTAATCCAGGCATTTTTTCCATAGTCTTCAACGATTTGATTAGAATGAGGATATCGAATAAAGCTAAATCCAGTTATCTGTTCTAATGTTTTAGCAGCTCCGTCACTTAAAGAATTAAGTCTGTCTAATAATTCGCTGAAAAAACCAGTAAAATTAAGAACCTCTCCTTCTCTAAATGATTTTACTCTATCATTGTAAGATTCTGAACCATAAGAAAATTTATGTCTATCTCCCATCCACTGCAAATCTTTTAATACTCTCAATCCCTTATCGTTTAAACCAAAATATACTCTATTGGGGTTACCTTCTACTTTTATATGTTTTTCATCCCATTTCACAGTTATACTTTCTGAAAGTCTTTGTTTTTTTTCAAATTCAGCATCAATAATAGTCTTTAGGTCTGCCAATCTTTTTTTTCTACCTATTACAATAAGTCCATTTTCTAAATCGCATTTTTTATCCCCTAACTCTCTAAATCTTTTAGCAACTTTATTATATCTTTCAAATAATTCTTCTGGAAATTCAGTTATATTCACTAATCCCTTTGCTTTTAGAAATTCATATTCTTTAGAGTTAAACTCCACATCTTTTGGATAAATAGGTGGTTCACCTATAACATTTTCTAATAATTGATAAATAGCCATACAATTAGCAGGATCTTCTTCCCAAGCCCTTGTATGTTTACATTCTATATCTCCAATTATATCCTCAACTGTAGCAAATCTTAGTCCGTCTTTCATATCATTATCTTATAAATCTCAAATTTTAAGAGTTTATATACTTTGTGATTATGACTACTGGAAAGTTAATACTCATAAGCTAACCTAATTAAATAAATTGTGCAACTTAGTCTTAATTTGTGTAGAATAGCTAAATTGTGCAAGGCTTTTTAACGCAAACACTTAATAATCAATTTTCTACTAAACTAACATGGACGACAAACAAAAAGCACAACTTGAAGAACAACTTGAAGAGCTTGAAGCAGTGCGAGGTCGCCACACTGAATTAGTCACAGTACTAATTCCTTCCGAGTTTAATATACATGCCGTAACAAAACAATTAGAAGCAGAGCGTTCAACAGCAGAAAATATAAAATCTAAACAAACTCGTTCTGCAGTAACAGATTCGATAGATATGATTGTTCGCACACTTAAAGGCACAAAACAAACTCCTCCAAACGGACTTGCATTATATGCAGGAAATGTATCTGAAAAAGAAGGAATATCTGACATAAAACTTTGGGCAATAGAACCTCCAAAACCATTAAGAGTGAGAATGTATCGTTGCGATCAAGTTTTCGTAACTGAACCCTTAAGAGAAATGTTACAAACCGATGAAGTTTATGGATTAGTGGCAATAGACAGACAAGAATCGACAATCGGTCTTTTGGAAGGTAAACAAATAAAAGTATTAAGAAAACTTACATCAGGTGTTCCCAGTAAAGTACGAGCTGGAGGTCAATCAGCACAAAGATTCCATCGAATAACAGAAGGTCTTGCGAAAGAATTTTTTAGAAGAACAGCAGAAGCAATGAAAGAACTCTTTTTTGATTTACCAAGATTGAAGGGAATATTAGTCGGGGGACCAATACCTACAAAAGAAGAGTTCATAGAAGATGGACAAATAGTTACAAAATTAAAAGAAAAAATAATAGCCGTAAAGGATATAGGATATGTAGATGAACACGGATTGAAATTATTAGTTGAAGCATCACAAGACGATATAGCTGAACAAGAAATAATAAAAGAAAAAAAAATAATAGATGAATTCTTTACTGTGCTTGGAAAATATCCTGAAAAATCAACTTATGGTTTTGAAAAAACTAAAATTGCCTTGGAGAGAGGAGCAGTATACAAATTATTAATGTCAAAAAAATTAGACAAACACATAATAGCAGAATATGAGAAAATGGCTTTGGATATGGGTTCAGAAGTAATTTTGGTGTCTTATGAAACGCAAGAAGGCGAACAATTTTATAATATCACTAAAGGAATCGGTGCAATTCTTAGATTCCAGATAGAATAGAGTTCTATTTTGAAATTTTTTCAGAAAATTAAGTACAAAAAATTTTAAAAATCAAAAAATTTAAATATTAAAACAAAATATAATATTCAAATGACAGAAGAAACATCTGAAATAGAACCACCCGATCCAAGTCCAAGAAATCTAATTTATTTTCTAAATGGAAAAGGTTCTCCAAAAAGATTATTCAGATTCGCTGAAGCATCAAACAGAGAACACACATATCTTCTAAAATTGGAAGCAATTACTATAAATCCAGAAAAAAAGATTATCTTCGAGTATAATAATAAAAATGAAAAATATACTTGTATAGAATGTAATTCAGTGGCGATTGAATTACCTACTTCTAGAACTATCTGGGGAAATCCAAAGATTAACAAAGATAGTATATATTGCTCCAAAGGGCCTTATTGTCCAAACTGCGAAATTTATCCTAAAAATGGAAGACTTTCTCCGATAAATGAAAGAGATTTAGAATCAGCTATAAGAGCTTACGAGGAACTTGAGAGGAAAGGAATACAACAAACCATATAAACTAATTACTTTCTCTCAAAATATGGAGCTTGGCAAAAAACAAGAACTTGAGCTTGAAGCTAAAGGGTTTTTTGAAATTCATAAAAAAGAAATAGGAAAATCTTTGAGAGGTGGCGAACATGTGGCCAAAATTGATTTTGAAACTCTCTCTCATTTTTCACCAACTTTGTCAGAAAAGTTGATAGAAACTCCAGAAGATATAATCTCTCTTTTAGAAACTGCTCTTGATGAAACTGGATTGGTAAAAAATCCACGAATAAGATTTAATTCGCTTCCAAGTATGATAAAAATAAAAGAAATTCGAGCAAAGCATTTAGACCAATTTATAGGGATTGAAGGAATAGTTCGTCAATCTTCAGATGTCAGACCACAAGTGGTAAATGCCAAATTTGAATGTCCAACTTGTGGGGCAATATTATCAGTTTTACAAATAGATAGAAAATTTCGTGAACCTTCAAGATGTTCTTGCGGTAGAAAAGGATTGTTCAAATTATTATCAAAGGAAATGGTTGACGCACAGCGTCTCGTGATAGAAGAATCTCCTGACTCTTTAGACGGAGGAGAACAGCCAAAAAGAATGAATGTATTCCTTAAAGAAGATTTAGTAGACCCAAAAATGGAAGAACGCACAACTCCTGGAAGCAAAGTCCGAATCATCGGAGTTCTAAAAGAAGTTCCAGTTCCTCTCCCTCAAGGTTCAATATCTACTCGTTTTGATTTAGCAATAGAAGCGAACAACGCAATACCTTTAGAAGAAACATTTGATGATTTAGAGGTTAATGATGAGGATGAAGAAAAAATAAGAGAAATATCAAAAAATCCAAAGGTCTTAGAAATTTTAACAAGTAGCATAGCTCCAAGTGTTTATGGCTTCAAAGAAGTAAAAGAAGCAATTCTTCTTCAATTATTTTCTGGAGTAAGAAAAAAACGTTCAGACGGAGGTAATACCAGAGGAGATATTCATGTTCTTTTAGTAGGGGATCCGGGAGTTGCAAAATCTGTGACATTGAAATTCGTGTCAAGAATAGCTCCAAAAGGACGTTATGTATCTGGAAAAGCTGCAACAGCTGCAGGACTAACCGCCGCAGTAGTAAAAGATGAATTTCTTAAAGGGTGGTCATTAGAAGCAGGAGCAATGGTTCTCTCAAATAAGGGAACAATTTGCATAGACGAAATTGAAAAAATGGACGAACAAGACCGTTCAACAATGCACGAAGCAATGGAACAACAGACAGTTACAATTTCCAAAGCAAATATTCAAGCAACTTTGCGTTCAGAAACTTCTGTTCTTGCAGCAGGAAACCCGAAACTTGGAAGATTTGATCCGTTAATACCAATACCTCAACAGATAAATATCTCCCCAGCATTATTAAGTCGTTTTGATGTCATTTTTATTTTGAGAGATCTTCCAAATAGATCTCAAGACGAAGCAATAGCTCGCCACGTATTACAAGAACATAAACAAGAAATAATTCGTGATGTAATAGACCCAAAATTAATAAGAAAATATGTGGCATATGCACGTAAAACAATAAAACCCAAATTAACCGACGAAGCAATTTCAGAAATAATGGAGTTTTATATTTCAATAAGGAACAAAACTGTAAGCACATCTGGCAATGAGCTCAAAGCAATTCCGATTACCGCACGTCAATTGGAAGCAATAGTCCGTTTGTCAGAAGCATGTGCAAAAGTCCGTCTTAGTCCAGAAGTAACTATTGAAGATGCAAAAAAAGCAATAACTTTATTGAAGTATTCAATGATGCAAGTCGGATTTGATGAAGAAACACAAACTTTTGATATAGATAGAGTTACAACAGGAATACCCACATCCAAACGTGGAAAAATTATTTTAGTCAGAGAAACTTTATCAAAATTGGAGTCAAGTTTAGGCAAATTGATACCTTTAGAAGAAATAGAACGCGAACTTTCAGAAAAGATGTCTAAAGAAGAATTAGATGATTCAATAAACCAGCTCGCCAAAGCTGGAGATATTTTCAAACCAAAACCAGGTTTTATTCAAAAGCTCTAATCAAAATATCAAAAAATCGATGCGATTGGTACTCGATTTTTGGATGATCGACGTGTTGATTTAAAGAAACACGATCGACACAACAATGATTATAAACCAACAATAATAAACAAAAAAATGGCAGAAGAATTCAAAAGACACACAGCATATAAATTAAAAATAGGAGACATTTTGTCAGGTTCACAAATAACTGACGGAGAACGTTTAAAATTTATAGAAGTAACTGGAACAAATGTAGCGAGAGTTAATTTGATAGCTAATGTTATAGATAAGTATATTCAAGATGAAGAAAAAAAATTCGCATCTATAACTCTTGACGACGCTTCTGGCCAGATAAAATTAAAGGTATTTGGAGAAGATATTGAAAAATTCAAATCATTAGAACAAGGAGACACTATTTTGGCAATTGGACTTATAAGAGAATGGAACAAAGAAATATATGTAACTCCTGAAATAATTAAGAAAAAACAACCAGAATATCTTTTATTAAGAAAATTAGAGATTGATAAAAATAAACCTAAAGAGTCAGATAGAAAAGAAATTACTGAATTAAAAGATAAAATGTTATCAGCTATAAAAAGAGAAGATGTAAATGGAGGAGCAGACATAAAATCCTTGGTAACTGAATTAAATACAAAACAGGATTTAATCAATCAAGAAATTCGTAAGTTATTGGAAGAAGGAATCATTTACGAACCACGCCCTGGTAAAGTTAGATATTTAGGTTAAAAAATTTATTCAATAATTATCTTTTCTTAAAAAATCCCCACTTTCTCTTTTCATTAAATTTCATAGCGAGCCAAACCAGGATAACTAATAATACAAATAAAATCAAAAATCTCCACATACTATCAAAATTTCTCCAATTAATAATTACTCCATAGAATACGCTCCATATTCCAGAAGCCATTAAGGCACTACCGACAGGTTCTTTTGCAAGTAAAAACAAACCGACAACAAAAGTAACCAAACCGATTATAATAGAAATGATGAAAACTTTTCTGGAATGGACATCTAAAGCTCCCTCATAATCTATTCTACAAACATCACAATAACCCTTAATAGGACATCCGTCAGAGTCATATTCCCAAACAAATTCTCCTTTAGCAGAATAACAAGCATCTGCTTTCAAATTAATTTCAGGAATAATTTTACAATCTTTGGCAGTCCCTACAATTGGAGGAGTTGTATGAAAGCTACAATAATCTTCCCATAATGGATCAGGATAAAATGTTTTAAGTCCTTGAATCACAACTAGGATAAAAACGATAAAAATACCTATTCCCAAGACTATATTCTTGAATTTCATAAAAATAAAGAGTTAAACAAATTTATAAACCTTCGGAAGTCCACAAAGATAATGGAAACCTATGAAAAAATGCTTGACGAAGCCTACAAAAAAATAAAAGTAGTTTCATCAACAGGAGAAAGATTTGAGATACCTAAAGTGCAAGGTAAAGTTCAAGGAAGAGCCACAATAATAACAAACATACAATCAATCGCTTCATATATAAGAAGACCTGCAGACAATCTCGCAAGATTTCTTCAAAAAGAACTCGCAGTTCAAACAGTATTGGAAAAAGATACACTGACGATAAAAACTCAATTAAATTCTGTAAAAGTCAATGATAAAATCGCAATGTATGTTAAAGAATTCGTTCTTTGCACAGAATGTAAAAAGCCAGACACAGAAGTCATCAGTGAAAAAGGTATCAAGTTCAAACACTGCTTAGCCTGCGGGGCTAAATCTCCGATAAGATATAATTTATAATTTTTTATTATTGATAAAGAAATAAATAACAACTGCAGGAATCATCAAGAAAGCAGAAGCAAAAATAGTATATTTAGCCCCAATAAAATCAACGCTCAAACCAGCAAGTGGCATCGCAATAACTCCAATCAAACTTAGAGCCATACTCTCAACACTTCCAACTGTTGCTCTTAATTTGTTTGGGATAAATTTATGAAAATAAATTCTTTCTACAGGTCGTCGCATTTGAAAGAAAAACAAAGAAGATAGCAAAACAAATAACGCAAACCAAAAGCTACTCACAAAAATTATTAAAACAGAGAAAATAACCGATAAAATAAGAGCAACTAAAATAAATTGTCTTTCTTTATTCTTTTTCATGAATTTAAGAGACAATAAGGAAGCAAAAATACCAAATAATCCCATTGCAGACCACATATAACCCAAGGCATATTCTGGAAAATTTAATTCCTGCAACAAAGTAACCCATGCAAAATCTCCACTAAAAAACTCAGCAAAAACAATAATTGAACTTGTAATCAAAAATAAGAATAAAACTGTATGATCCTTAGCATATTTAATAGAGACAAAAGATTGCTCTTTTATTTTATTAAATGAATTTCTAATCTTAACTTTTCTTCTTACAAATTTCTCTTTAGCTAAACTAAGCAATAAAAATGTTACAAGAAAGGAAATCCCTGCAACAATCCAAATAACAGATAATCCAAATTTTTTAACTAAGACTGCACCGATAATACCAGAGATAAGCAATGCAAAGCCACCTATACTCGCAGATTTAGAAAAATAGCTATGTAAGAGATTTCTGTTATTTTCCTTTATTAAATCAGTAACCCAAGCTTCTCTTGCCCCAGAATTAAAAGTACTTCCTAAACCGACCATTGCAAAGGCAAACATCAAAAAATAATAATTATTAAAAAAGAAAATAGATAATAAAGCAATTCCTTGAATTAATGTTCCCAATAAAACAGAAAATTTTCTTCCATAAATATCTGCAATAGCTCCAGTAGGAATCTCAAAGAGTAACATAAACAATGACATCATTGTAGTGAGTATAGAAATCTGAAAAATGTTGAAACCTAAATCTCTAAAATATACTATTAGAAATGCGGGCATGAAAAACAACATAGGAGATATCAAAGCATCTAGATAAAATGGCCACAAAAGCTTAAGTTCTTCTCTCTTGAACATATACAGACACATACAAAATAAGATATATACTTTTCCAAAACCCAATACCCTAAATGTTTGTTGAAAACAAAACATTTAAAATACCTTTGAGCTTATCGTCGTTAGGAGGGAATCATGGCAACAAAAGGCTACTGCGTTAAATGTAAAGATAAGGTAGACATCAAAAACCCTGTTGAAAGTAAAACAGCAAAGGGCACTAAAATTGCAAAAGGAAAGTGTCCAAGTTGTGGAACAACAGTGTGCAGGATGGGCGGAATTACAAAGTAATTCAGCAATTTTATTTTATTTAATAATTTATTATTAGAAAATGTGGGTAAAGATACACAAGTCATACAGGACAATTGTAGCTGTATGTGACGAAGATATTTTGGGGAAAAAATTTGAAGAAGATATAAAACAATTAGATATTCGAGAAAATTTCTATAAAGGTCATAAAGTATCAAAAGAAGAGTTAATCAACATATTAAGAAGAGAAGCAAAAGAAGATTCAACTTTTAACATAGTTGGCAAAGAATCTATAGAAGTCGCAGTAGAAGCGAGATTAATAGAAAAACAATTCTGTAAAAAAGTTCAAGGAATTCCGTTTATACTAGTATTAGCATAAACAGATAGCTTTTAAATCATCAAAATCATCAAAAAATCAGATGGAAGAAGAAAACGAGTTTGGAGATTTTGAAGAAATAGTAGACGAGTCTCAAGAAAATGAATCTGAAAACATTCAGACAGAAGAAGGTTTTGTTCGTGCAAGAGTCCCAAGAAAGGGAGAATTAATAGGGAAAATAGTTCAACGTTATGGTGGAAATAGAATGGAAGTTTTAGCAACGGACAAAAAAACAAGAAATTGTAGAGTTCCTGGAAAATACAAACGTCAATTGTGGTTGAGACCTAAAGATATAGTTTTGATAAAAATATGGGAGTTTGATGCCGAAAAAGGAGATGTAATCTATAAATACAAACCTAACGAAGTTACTCAATTGAAAAAGAAAGGAATATTGGAAAACTTGGAGACAGAATTTTAGTTTATGATAACCATTCAAATAAAGAACCTAAAGGAGTTCATAAGATCAAAAAACAAATTAGAGCAGAAACTAAATGCGAAAATGACCCGAAAGGATAAGATCCTTGAGATAGAAACGGATACTTTGAATGAATTTGAGGCTCAAAGAGTTTTTGATGCAATGAATCTTGGTTTTTCTGCAGATGACTCCTTAATGGTTTTAGAAGAAGAAATTTCTTTCGTTCAAATAAATATGAAAGATTACGCGAATACAAAAAATCTTGAAGTTGTTCGTTCAAGAGTCATAGGAACTCATGGAAAGACAAAATCTACAATAGAAGAAATAACAAAATGCAAAATAAAAATAAATGATAATATCATTGGGATAATTGGTCCTGGAGAGATTATTGAAATAGCAATTACTGCCTTAACAAACATAATAAGAGGTACAAAACAAGCAAACGCTTACAGGTATTTAGAGAGAATAAATACACAGAAAAAAGAAGGGAAAAAAGGAAAAATAAAAAAATTAAAATAAAATTCTAAGGCACTAAGTTATCTTTTTTTCTTAGCTGAACTCTTCTTAGATGTTCTCTTAGAAGATTTCTTTGCCTTTTTAGCAGCCATTTAACTCATACACCCCTTTAAATAAAAATATACAAACTTATATTTAAAACTTTGCCAAATTTTTTGAAAAAAACTATCGCAGAAAAAACAAAAAATATTTTATCGTCGAAAAAATATTTTTGAAGAAAAAAAAGAAAAAATATTAATTTGTTTAACTAAATGCAACGACCTGCAACACAAGAAGTAGCATTTGTCGTAGCATTTATAGGAACTGTTCTGCAATCTTCAGAGAACAAAGCAGACATATTTGAATATTGTGGACCATAACTTGACCCACAAACAAATTCTCCAATTGTTACATTGCTATAACAAAAATCACTAACATTGAACGGAACAAAAGATCCGTTAATTATAGCAACACCATTATTGACTCCAAAATTAAGATAATCAATACCTGCATCAGTTTCATTACAACTCGATACATTCCATTGATTAACTAACGTTGCTGCATAAACAAAATAAGCTAAACATCCAACTAAAGCTAAAACAACTCCATAAAATAAAATTTTCTTATTCATATTAACCTCCTTTCCAATAATAAACTCTCAAATAATATAATAGGGGTATATGTATTGCTTGAAAAAGAAACGTCCCGAGGAGGACTCGAACCTCCGACCCCACGGTTAACAGCCGTGTGCTCTACCAGCTGAGCTATCGGGACATAAAATAGAAAGCAAAGATAGGTTATTTAAATCTTGTTCAGGAGAAGCAAAATCGAGTTACAAGATTTAAGCTTGATAACATCAGTTAGCATTGTTTAAATCTTGTTCAGGAGAAGCAAAATCGAGTTACAAGATTTAAGCTTGATAACATCAGTTAGCATTGTTT
>SXGU01046911.1_pt1 | contig 72519 bp, 63 predicted proteins | sample 3174531 | NCBI WGS metagenome assembly SXGU01 (sample SAMN11356863, study PRJNA531348) | freshwater metagenome | isolation source: freshwater sample F1-140 | place: China: Fuxian Lake, Yuxi | collected 2017-12-25 | reverse complement strand
TCGGTGTGAATCAGCCTTCCGATCCTCCGGATCACTGCTCACCTGGTGAGCTTTCCCTGGCCGGCATGCTCCGGCCACCGTCATTGACGACATTCCCCAGCATTGAAGCCATTGGTTCGATTGTTCGGCCTTTACGCTCCAGGTACAGGATCCGTCAATATCGCAGGTTGTCAGGGATCGCCCTGGCTCGTTTTGTTGGTTCTGTTGCGCTCGCGCGCGGCACCCATCAAATGACCTGCCTCTCTCAAATTTCGGGATCGACATGGCTTCAGCCGTGGCTTTCCCCAAATCCCTGATCACCGCCTGGTGGTCGGGGGTATTTTCACTCGGTGGCTGTTTGCACCGGATTCGTTCGGTATTCCGCAATCTGTCGCGGGATGCTGATTATTTAAGTCATCGCCGGTTCGCCGGCGTTCATCAACCCGCGCGGTTAGCAGTCCCGTGCGGGGCTGCTCCGTGCTCATTTTGGGAGCAATAAATGAACAGCTTTGCGAAAGCCTTGGCGGCTCGCTGTGAAGTTTCCATGTACCGTGTTATGGAAACGATCGGCATTGACAACAACGATTGCGTTCTTATAAACCATGGTTGTGTGGCGTATGAGCACGCTCACGATCTCGGATACGTGGCATTCAAGACCGGAGAGCAACCTGGCGCGCTCATTGAATCTGACGCTATGTTGCTTAAAGGTTGGAGAGACGGGTTTGAAGATGCTCGGTGTAATGATGCGATTGCCAACAGCGATCACTTCTACGCTCACTGACCGAATTTTCAAGCTTTGCGCTTTGTAGGAAACGCGTAAATCAAGACGTGTAACACTTTAACAATCATCTCCCGATGGGTCCATGCCCATCAGGGCGATGGACTCCAAGGGATCAACCCAAGGAGCAAATAAATGCAACAGAAGCCTTTTACCGTTATTGGTTACTTCGAGGACAACGGCCAAAGCGTATGTGAACACGTGCAGGCAAATAACGGCATCCATGCTTTCTGGGTGGCGGCTCAAGCTAAGCCAACGCTAACCATGGTCGTAGCATTGCTGGGTCATTTGACAGAATGCGAGGGGAGCGTAATTTTCCCTGGCGAGGGTGTTGTAGATGCTAAAACCATCATCGATCAACCAGAAGTCTTTGGGCCAGATGACGACGAGCACCGCTACATCACCGGCAACTGGGGCCATATCTTCGCCGGTTCAAAAACTGAACGTGACCTCCGCTTCGTGTTTGACACCACGGCGCAGAAGGTGGTCGCAATGCAGATTCTTACCGGCCGCGGCTACGAAAATGCAACATCGGACGCTATCGCCGATGTGCAAGACAGTCTGCTGACAGCCAACGAAGACGTTCTCGAAAACCCCGAGGAAAACAACCTCGAGGCAACGAGCGAACTTCCCGATTGGTCAGTAGGACTAGTTTCGGCAAGCTAACAAGGCAAGACATCAACCCTATGCGGGCTAGTTCCCGCACGGGACTGGCTCGTAATAAGCCGAAAGGCAGAAAGGAGCCAGCAATGGCCGGCAAATTCAAAATTGGTGACCTCGTAACCTTCGTCAATGATTACGGCGTCAAATGGCCGGAAAGAACGGTCGTCGGGACGGATGACAGCGCAGAGGGTGAACCGCGCTATTTTCTGAATCCAACAGACTCCCCGTGGATGTCAAAACGGGAATCACAATTGATCCTTGATGCTGAGGATCCTGTTCTATGCGTCGAAGGTGGCCACAAAATCCGACACACCACGATCAACTTCGAGCAATGGTTCCTACTGGGACTGACTCAGCACGCCTTCAAAACTCTAGAGTTGGCCACGCAGTATGCGCGGGATAACCCGCTAATCTCGTAAGTCAAGACGTTGGCCGGTTCCGCGGTCATCCATTCATTCATCGCCCAACCGGGGCTCACCTCCCGGCAGGGTGGTGGGTCTCCACAAAATCAACAGGAGATCAAAATGCATAAACAGCAGTATCAAACTTTCCTTCTTACGAGAGTGATCCAACGTAACGACTTTGGCACGATTGGATCCCTTGTGAAGGCCATTAACGATGCACTGGCAATTCCGGAGTTCCGGGCACGCAAAGGCGCGTTCAATGCGATAGGCGAGAAAGCTCCGCTTCGCGCATCAAGCTCATCATATTGCTTGGTTCATGCCGACATTCCTGCGTTCCTTGAAAGAGAGTGGCAGGAGTACTCGGTATTCAAGCAGATGACCGGTTCGATGCAGGGAAAAGCTTTCAATGACGCCGTAGCGCGTTATTGGATTCCTGACGAGGCGAAAGCTGTTATTCAACATATTGACCGGTAGCGGTCAAACATCAACCCATGCGGGCAAGCAGTCCCCGCATGGGGCTGCTCCGCGATTCAAACGGAGTAATTATGAAAGCGATTTTTGTAGGGACGCTGAGCGTCGGTTTCGAGATTAAAGCGGTGATCAACGACGCCTCTTTACCTGTCGATATCGACAAGTTTCTATCTAATGGTCATCTTGTTGAAGCGGTGGAGGTGAAAGACCCATCGTCGGCGGATGATCCGTATCCCAGCGCTGAGTCGGGAGTAGCGTTTGTTGTCTACGGATCGTTTGGTAACGGTATCAAAGTCTTTGGACCGTTCGAAGATTCTGATATTGCGCAGGACTTTGCCGAAGCAAACCGCCCAGACGATGATGAGTACGAAATATTTCAAGCGCAGGATCCGATATGGCGTATGTCCGAAGCTAGTTGCGAAGTGAACGAAGATGGCGCCGGTATAATAGCGGAGTTCTCACTTCTTCACGGCGGCTCCAATGTCTTTGGATATACTGCCGAGGCGCGACGCACAGGCGATCCTAATGAATACCACGAGGTTCGAGTCAGTGTATTCGGCGGCGAACAACACCGGTGCATCGCTGATATCCTTGTCGGACTCAACGAGTCTGGTGAGGTTCGGGCGCTCGTTACAGCGGATGGTGACGGAGATAGTGATCATTGCATCGCTATTTACCCGCAACGGCCGAAAGACCGAGCGATCGATGTAGATTTTAAGTAATTCAAAACCCTGCCTTAGGCGGGGTTTTTTTTCGTCCATACACTACGTATCGACAGCGTCCGTTCAACGTACTGAGGGAAACTAATGATGATCCATCCGTGCGTAGAACCGCCGCCGTGCCGGCGCCGGTATCGCTTGACGAAAGACTTTCATCAACGACGAGTACACCCCTCCCAACTTCGCATACAATTCTGCGTATTTGTGCAGTAACCAATCCAAATAAGATGCGAAGAACCCTCAAACCGCGGCGTGTCGAACCCAAGGCAGTGCTGCGTTGGCTAGTACAAGCCGCTGACCTGGTGGGGCGGGGTTTTCACGTCTGGGTCGCCATGATGCTGTTGTTTTGCTTGGTAATGTATGGCACACAGCGCTCGTCATATCTGAGTCAGATTATCGCGTTAACTGCATACTTCATCGGCGTGGGTGTGTCGTCCCTGGTTGACGACTCGTCTCACCCTGGCTTTCTTGCGATTGTGAAACGCGCAAGAGAAGACTTCCCCAGTGCATTGTTCATGGCTTTGATTATCGTCAGTATCGGCACCGGTCTACATATGCTCTTCGGATCGTTAGGTGGAAACGGGATAGACCTTCGACCGCTGTATGACTCTTCCAAGCCATTGTTCGCATTCAGCGACAACCTGCTCCTGGCCATGCGGAGACTTTTCGGCTATTCCCTTGGCTACTACTGGCTGTCCTTAATGGTTATGCTGATGCCATTTTTGGCGAGTTTCTTTCAATTCCACTGCATGTCTATCCTTAACATGAATTGGTGGGCTGCATATTGGAACGGCGACGGCAATCCCGACGAAAATTGGCGACCCATATTTCTGATGTTTCTGGTTCTGATCCTATTGCCGATACTGCTTTTATTGATCGCCCCGTTTTTTGCTCCGGTCTTCTACTGCTTTGCGTCAGCACTGACCTACGTAGCCTTCCGAGATATCTATCTTGGCGTCGACGAGAATCGGAAAATTATCTCTGCTGAAGCGCGTGCCCGCGCAGTCGGTTCGGCTGTTTAGGGTGCGGCTTCGGAAAAGATGGTCACTTGGCAAAGGTCGATGTTAGATTGGTTTGTCTGGCACCGAAAGAACCTTTTCACTGGCAACACTATTGGGGTTGGCCTTCTCGTACGCATAGATTAAATCCAAAGTTTCCTGTTCGGTGTAAATCATCGAAGTTTCTGTGCTGGCGTGTCCCAGTGCGCTCGACAATTGTCGCATCCCTAAACCTTCCTGTACCTTTGCCTTGCCGAAGGTATGTCTAAGCCAATGCGGACTTGCCTTGATGAGTTGTTCTGCTAAGTCGGATTGCCCATCTGCGCGAAGCTGTTCTGCTGTCTGATTAAGGCGTTGCTTGACTATCCTGTACAAGCCAAATCGCGTTGTAATCTCACCCCACGCTTTAAAGAAACGCCGGCTTGCGGTGGTTTTGATGGCCGTCGCTCCTATCATCACATCCTTGGTTCTTGGTGACAGGAGCAAAGGCATAGTGTCATTGGTTGATGGTTCCGTCGGAAGTCTGAACGCAGCGCGATAATTGACAAATGCCTGCCACACATTTGGCGGTACCGGGACGCAGCGATCGATGCCGCCTTTGGATGACTCTGCCGTCACATAGAAGACCCAGTAATATTTATGAGCGTCGGCTATTCGCCTAAAAGCTCCCATCCGTGCAAGCACCAGTTCGCTTGTTCGCAGACCAAGGCCGCGAAGGGCTTCAAAAATGAAATAGTCGCGCACTTGCATCTGTTGTTCTACAAATCGTTCCGAACGTTTCGTGGCGATTTGAGTTAGCACCAGATCGTACAGATCGAGAGGAATGGCGCGGTTCGCATTGACCTTGCGTATACTTTCAGCGCCAATCAATGCCATCGGGCTAATCCGAATGTAACCGGTCTTATGCCACGCGTTGAACAATGCATGGACAAACCGCCTGATATCTGACTGGCTGCTGGCAGATGGCTGGGATCTGAAGGGGGTCCATCCCGGATCTCCTTCCTTCACATATTTGTTGAGGTCGGGAGCGCAATCAGGCGGCTTTGCGCACAACGCATCGATAGGAAGGCGTGCGAGAAACTTGAAGAAATGATTGACTTCCTTGGCCGTCCAGCGTGATGGAGTCATGCGCCCGACGTGCTCGCAATACCATCGAAGCTTGGCGAGATGGAAACGGTAAGTCTTTACGGTGTCCGGCGATCGGTTATTCGCGCGCAGCGTGTCCAGCCAGACCTCAACGGCCTGCCAATCATCGGTGACGTCACCGAGTATATGACCAGGCGATGGCATTGGGGACATAGGGTCGGTCTCAATGGACGTCAATGCAGGAACTTTCACTCCTTCTTCTCCGTTTGTCGCAAGTCCGGTGGAATCGTGGCCCCACGTTGATAGGCGATTTGCCGGAAGTATTCAAGGTGGACTTTCGCTTGTTTCAATTCGCCCTCGAAGAAGGCGCATTTGTCCTTCCAAGCGCGCGTCTCGCCACGCACTTGTTCGACCGCATTCATCGAAAAACGACGCATACCTTCCAGTTCATCGGTAAGGCGTGCTAGGACTGTTGCATGCTCGGCTCTCGCCGCACGCGCTTCATCGACCTGACGTTGTAAAAGTTGATGCTCCGCGTTTGCACTTTGTAGATCCGCTGCGAGGCGAGCGGCTTCTACACGGACATGCTTCAAATCGTCTTGTGCCTTTGTCAGCTGATCCTGGAGGAAGTCGGATGAGCTGCCCACGTTCTGGGCGGCCGCAAGGGACGGCATGCATGCACTGAAGTCCGAGAGTGCCTCCTCGATGGATCGGCGAACAACAGCTGCCAAATCGCTTGCCGCACCTTCGTTAATCTGGCGGCCGGCGTTTGCTTCTTCAGCCAGTGCTCGATCGAGCGCTCGCTTTTCCTTTGCGAGGGTGTCATTTGACGGGCCTCGACCAGGCGCATACAGTTCGATCCATTTTCGATATATGGCAGGGCTGTACGTCTGGCTGGTGACGTCATAAATGGTTCGAACAAATTCTCGAACAAATGGGCGGTGATCGCGACGTCCAGGCGCCTCGGTATCGAGAGGGTAGCGGTCAATCAACGACACCATTTTTTCCCTTAGTCGTTGTGCTTGATCGTCAGACAGGACAATTCGACTACGGCTCATGAGAATGCCTCAACACATTATGTGACAAGTGCGATTGGGAACCTGTGTCGTGCAAACGCTGGTTCGAGCGACCCGACCCCTTGCAGTTGATTGTCTTTCGACTATCATAGTTAATGATAATGCTCTCAAGATCGACCGTGATGGATGATCGCTGTACGGTAGCGTCAGTAGTGGCGGTGTGGACAAACGTCGTGTCACTCAGCTTGCAAAAATCACGAAACCATAATGAGAGTTGATTTGTATTGGCATGTTGGCGCATGTCATTACATTACCATAATATCCCTTCAAGACAGGGATAAATATCCCGCATTATTTCATTAACTCAACTTAACTATTAATAAGTTGCGCTTTGGAACGGGCTTGCTTCCTACGAATATTCCCGAAAAATAGCGCGTTTTTACCTTATTCGTACTTCATTTGTAACCTAAGTTTCCTACCACAGTATCGTTTTAACGAAGCCTGTTGCGACGCCTAACCCATTGATTTTACTGATTATTGTAGCATTTGTTAAATGTACGCAAACCATCATATTGCGATTCGGCGGCGGCGTAGCGTATGACGTCGGTGCACTGGTTACGCCATACGATGCTGACAATTCATGCCAACAACGGAGTGGCGTTGAAAACCCCACGGCGACCTATCTGCACAAATCGGACAATGAACGGCATGACGAACTCGTGGTGTCGATAGATCATCCCAAATCGGCCTGAAGCCAAAATCGAGCGCGCCTGCAGTCGAAATCATGATGGTGCGTATCAGATTTACTTCATTTCATCCGGCGAGTTTCAGATTTACTTCCACTAAGTGAGCACTTTTACTTCGCCGGACGTCCGTTCGGGAATAGCACTTTCCAAGATTGGATGCCCCCTCCCCTACTCACGTCGCCGGTATTATCTGGTGAACAATTAAGCGCTCTCTGCGCTTAGTTATTGCTATGCAAGTAAAGTTTTTGCAAATCGAAAAAGTCGGCCCGGTAGAATAAAAAGACGAAGGGGAAAACACGAATGCCGAACGAATGTAATTCCGGGGAATCACGCTCATCTGAATTGAAGATGGAAATCGTTACGATTATAGACGTGGCGATCGCACTTGATCGCCTCAATTTACCGGTCCCATCCAGATCTGAAATGGAAGCGATTTCGGCGGTTTGTCGTGATCAGTTTCGCGCAGCCTTGCAAGCGTGTATTGATGGAAACGACGTTGATGGTACGCAGCGATCATTGTTGATAAATGTGTTTTTTAGTTTGTCCCCGAAGGTGGCGGATGCGCTAAAGCATGTCGGCAAAGTGCTTTCATCGGAAGATCTGGTGAGAATCGCACTCTATAGGCCGACTCGCTTTCACTCCGCGATTACGATCGTGCTACAGCGTGGTCATGAAAAACGCGCAGAGGCACTGAGCTACCTCGATCACCTGGTCAACCATCGACCTTGGCAACAAGAGGTATTAGAGGGGAAGCCATCCGCTTGCGCGGTGCGTGTACCCGATCACAACGAACCTGAGCTGCCCTCCCCTCCCCCGGTTCCTGACCCTGGTGCCGAAGACGGATTGAGCACAGAGAAAAAAAGAGCATTCCGTTCGCATCATGTCTACGGTTCGGACTACGCACTCTGCTTCAATGTTTCATCAAGCCCGGATGGCACACCGTCGGTGATGGTCGATGCCTCCTCTGTGATCTCGTCTGGTTCGTACGATTGGGACAATGCGTTGCATATCATGCTCGACGTTCGCGAAGTGGGTTCTGTGCTTGCTGTTTTCCGGAAGCGCCGCAAGGAAGTAGAGTTTCGTTCGCACGGCCGGAGGCGAGATAAATCGTTTGCCCTGGTAAACCAGGGAGGGCATTTCTTTTGTCGCGTCAGCGCCGGCGTATCGAAAAAACCTGTACGGTCAGTAAAAATCCTTCCCCATGATGCGTTAAAGGTGTCTCTCATCTTTATGGAGCAGTTGCTCCTGGCCTACAAGCATTTGCCATCGAATGAAGTCATGGCACTTGCGATGGCGGTAAATGAAGTTAATGACCACGCAGCGCAGTAATGCATTGGGGGGTATTTTTCCTAGTAGCATAAGGTGACTGCAACGGAGGCGAGCGATAGCCTGATCACGAGTGACCAAATAGGCATTCCATACTGTACAGCGTCCACTTAGAAGTGCTGGTCAACATATATGCCCACGACTACTCATAGGCCGGGTATCGAATATGCGCCTGATGAAATATTGTGAAGTTGCATGGTTCAACGAAAAGTATTAGTATTTGTGCTGCTGGCCGTCCTCCATATGGCCCCGCTTTCTGATTCTCGGTATGAATCTGCCTTCAGATCCTTCGGATCGCAGCTCATTTAATGAGCATCACCTGGTCAGCTCCATCGATCATCATTTTCAATAATTCTTCTGCCTAGCTGTATATGTTCGGTTCGTGTCGTCGAACAAGCAACTACTTGACGCAGATGAGTCAATATCGCAGGTTGCTCAGGAATCTCCTGGCGCCGTTTCTGGCAGTGCTGTCTTAACACGCCATAGCCATAACGGACTGCATCCTACGAATCTAGGAAGCTAAGCTGCCGACCCGGCCAAGTTATCCTTCCAGGGACACGTATCGGCTCCCTTCCCTGATCCAGTAAAGTGCTCTCCCCTCTCCTTCCTTCACGTCGAACCCCTTGTGTGGCGATGACTGACAACGCTGAAGAAAGTGCGCTGGGATGAAGACGTCGCTCGATTAGAGCATGAAATGCCCTGCTCCGAGTCTGAGTACACTTTTGGTACGTCATTGCCCGGCCTCGATCAATTTTCCAATTTCGATCGCATCATAGATTTGCTCCATCTCTCGACCGACAATCGTCATGTAGGTGCCATCTAATTTGCAAACTTCAGCAGTTCCGTCGAACACTCGAACAGTCATGCCGGCAGGGCCACGATAGTGCTTCCAACGGTACTTCGTACTCCTTTCGTGGTTGAGTTCGGCTGCCTCTGTGTCTGCTGAAATTCGTGCGAGTTGTTCAGCCCTAGCAGCATAGTCTGCACGGCGATCGATCATGGCCAGAAGGTAGCGATAGGCTCGATTGCCGACTGCGCCGATAGCGGTGAGTCGATCACGGGCTACCTGGAAGACGTTATCAAGTCGGTGGCCAGCAGCCGTGGCCAGGCGCATGAGTTTGCAGATTCCGGTGTCCTTGATCCCGAAGCCCCGGAGTGGCTGGAGTGAGTCAGGGATTGTGATTCGGTTTTCTGAGGGAATCTTTTCCCGAATCTCTCGTTGATGTCTTTTAAAACTGAGGTCTATGTATACGCCATCAGACATTTGTGTCTCCTGGTCATAGATCTCAAGGGGTTCTGCGGCTGAAATTGGGGGCTCTACCAGGTTCGTAGGTAGCTTGCAGTAGCTTTCAGATGCATTGGTGTCGCCTAAGGGCAGCATCTCTTCATGTTGTGATTCGGTTGGTGCTGCTTCGTTTTTATCCTTCCGTCGTGCCTTTGTTGCGGGAACGGGCACCTCGAGAAGCGCACACAACTCGGCCGAGAACTGGTATTCCCGTGAACAGAACAACCCGTATTCAGACCGCCCGTCGGTGGCGGAATGAACCCATTCGATTTTTGCGAGGAATGCGAGCGCCCTCTGAACAGTCTTTTCGCTGACGTTAGCTTCCTCGGCCAGGTGGTCAACGCGAGCTTTTACGGGTTCGAACCCATTGCGTTTCGAGATGCGCGAAACAAGAGCTTTCAGCACCTTTAAGTAGCTTCGGGTGAGCACCTTAAATGATGGATGTGTCTCAACAAGGATGAGCGCCTGTCGAATTGTCGCAGGATATGAAATGTAGGGACGAACAATGTCCTCGAGCGTTGGAATATGCACGATCGATCTCCGGGCCATAGGCCAAGTACTTGACAGAACCTCGATCGAGACATAAGATGGGTCTTGCTACAGAGCTCCTTCTACATCCCGCACCGAGGGCTAGGAAGGCTCGAAATTCAGAGGCCCGACGTTAGCGCGTTGGGCCTTTGTTTTTCTGCCGTTGATTTCATCAGCTCGAATTCATTTCTTTCTCCAAAAAATTTCGTTGAATTAACAGTCGGCATAGAACGGATCTCGCCGCAAAAATATTAGCTGCTAATATTTTTGCGGTGACAGGCTCTCTGTCTGTGATCAGTATCGAATTGTTAGCTACCAATAACTTCTTCCGGCAGATGGGGGAATCGCAAAGTGGGCGAATGCGACTTCCGAAAGACTTAAGGGTTCGACGCCCTCTTGATTGCGTCGAATTATTAGCAGCTAATATTTTTTGAGTTAGCCTTCGATAGTGCTCTTGATGCTTGTTGTTAATGCCCGCGATCGGGTTCTGCGACAATGCCCCTTGCCGCCCGAAGTAACTCAATCCGGAATTATTAGCTGCTAATAATTCCGCAGTACGCGACTTGCGGCATAGGGCATGACCTTCCATGCTGGTATGAGGGGTGTATTTTAAAAAACAGATATGGCTGATACCTGATATTGACCGGGCGTCTTTTTTAAATGGTGCCTTACAAGAAGGAAGGTGAGTTTGTAACCTCGGTTTTTGTAATGATCCATCGCTTGGGCTGCGCTCGAAAATATTAGCTGCTAATATTTTTGAGTGGGTGTCGGCCGTTGTGCGTAAGTGATGCTGCAAAAGCTTCGGTGGTAAGGTTTGCGCCGTTAAGTGAGTCGCCGCATTATTAGCTGCTAATAATGCGGCGATTGTGTCGCTAACCTCACCGCTTAATTGAAAATTATTAGCAGCTAATATTTTTGCGGTGAGGGGTGCATAGATGTCCATTTCACCGGAAATATTAGCTGCTAATAATCTCGAGCCGCCGTCTGTCCAGATGGGGTTTGGCTCCCTTGGTAAGGTGGTTGCCTCTGCGTTTGTCGGACTTTCTGGCAAAGGCGAAGGAGTGCGGTGCGAATTGAATGGCCCAGCGAAAAACGGCGCCATAAAGCAACAAACCCCCGAATTTCGGGGGTTTGTTGTGATGGGGATCGGTCCTCTGATCTTATTCGGCTTCACGGCTTGGCTCCGGAATTGCCTTGAGCAGATCTTGTACACGGCGCTCGATATCAGCTGGATCGTCCAGGTTGTCCTTGAGGTCAACAATGATTTGGCGACGCTTTATCTTTGTTTGGAAACGCACGATGCCGGTCCCATTGGGGATGACATGTGGTTCCACTGTATTGCCTGGTGCCTTGGATGCCTTCAGGTGGACCATTTGCTCGACCCACTGTTTAATAGATGATTCATCCTTTTTGTCGATGAGGCGTTGGACGCTCTCGACGATGATGCTTTCATGCTCGGGATGATCTTTCAACAAATCCTTTATTACCTTGCACCCGCGATATGTAATCAAGCTAGGATAGCCATCGAGTAAATCGAGAATCGCTTTAGGCAAATCAAGCATGGTCATTATTTGGGAGACCCGGCCTTGCGTACATCCGAATGCTTCTCCAAGTTCGCCCTGATTCTTGGCAAACCCTTCATCAAGATAGCGCTGAAAGTTGAGTGCGCGTTCGTAATCAGTTTCATCAAGGCGACTGCTGTTGCCAAGCATCGAGTCGCGAAGAGCATCTCTGTCCGATAGGATGCATACAACCGCTTTAATCGAGGGCCAACCAAGGCGCTTTGCTGCCTCGAGTCGATGATGGCCGCGTAGTAGTTCGTAGATACCATTAACATACCGAACCTTGATCGGATCACCTTGGCCCGTGGCGCGGAACGTCTTACATAAGTCCTCGACATGCGGTTCGCTGAGACGAATGCGAGTCTGATATCTCGGATTGGTGACGATCTTCCCAATCGTAATGTCTTGAAGAGATCCATCTGCCGGTCGATCGCTGTTGCTCTCTTCCGACTGCGCCACTTGCTGCTGCTCCTCGCGCAGTTGATCTCGCTCGTAAAGTTGCTCTCCGGTCAGCTTGCTTTCAACAACCGGAGGCTTATTGAGAACCATCCTGGAGGTCGATGCGCCTGCCTTCGCGCCGCTCCTTTCTTCGGCTGTTGCCGACCCAGGGCTGGCCGCATTCTGCCTGCGCAGCGAGGCTAAAAAATCATCGTCACTTGTTGTAGATTTCGCCATTACTCGATCACACTCATGCGTTTTATGAGAGCATCCGCAACGCCGCGGATATCAGATGCTCCTTGGCTGTTTGGCTTTGACAGGCATAAGGGGAGATCGTAATCTTCCGACGATAGAGCCTTCGGAAAATCTTCGCTACGTCGAATAATCGACTCAAGCCACGATGCCTCATATGTCTTTCTTATCGTTGCTAACTGATTCAGAACACGAGGTCGGTTCTGGTCAAAAAAATTCCCGACAATGATGAGCTCTGGGCTGCGGTTCGACTGCTCCTGCATTTCCGTGAGTACTGTCGCGAGGTAGGAGACCGCCTTCGTACTGAATTTTTCTAGACTGATCGGAGCAACGACGAAGTCGCTTGCCAATAAGGCGCCACGCGTCATGCGATTCTTCGCCGGCGCCGCATCAAACATGATGACGTCATACTCGCTCAGATCCAATGTTTTGGATTTTTTAAGGCGGCCTTCAATAATCAGCTTGTTGATCGCGGAATCGGAAGATCGCCCTTCAAGGGCGTCGTAAGTAAGGAGAGCATCAAGGCGGTCAAGCGTTACATCGGATGGAATGATGTGTGGGCCGTTTTCGCCATATGGTTTCTTGATTACTTGCTGAAGCGCCAATGTACCAGTCGGCCAATTTGGGAAGAGGTGGCCAAAGTGGTATTCGACACATTGTTCAAGTGGAATCTTGGCGTCGACGGCTTCTTCAGGTGACAGCTCGCTGTCATAACCGAAGCTCAATGTAAGGTTGGATTGAAAGTCAAGGTCGATCGCCAAGGTCTTTAATCCCATCAAAGGGAAAATGCTGGCCAGATTCGCTGACAAGGTCGTTTTGCCGACACCACCCTTCGGTGCATATACAGTAATAACGACGGGCCTTTTCGCGCGCTTCTTAGTATCCTTGTTTGCGCGCCACGCCGAGAGGTCATACACGTTCTCTACGGAAAAAATGCGAGTTTTTGGCCCAGTTTCTTGCCGAAGAACAGCGACTTTTGAGTCATCCACATAGCGACGTACAGAGTCGCCAGATGTTCCCAGCAAAGTCGCTACGGCCTGCGCCTTATAGGTTTTTTGATTCAAAAGAAGCCTCACTTTTTATTGTGCTGGGGAATTTGCTCACAATTTATGCTGTTTACATTGCGAATGCAAGGATTTTTTGACGAACAAGCAAAAAAAGCTTGCAGCAATTGTTTAAGCAAAGCGCGGATTCTAAAGATGGATGCCGCCGCCATATGTGCGGACAAGGTTGCAACTACCAATGCACTGTCGCTAACGGGTGCGTGTAAATAACCTACTCAAGCCGCTTGCTGCGTTATTGGTGCTATATGTTGGAAAAGGCGTTGAAACCACATCCTAAGCTGCCAAATCACAACAAGCACAGGCAAGGGAGATAAAAGCTCAAAGCTCGTGCGCGACAATTGTGGGCGAGAAATGCATTTGTTGCTTAATAGGAAGTGCCACATTTGGGCGTGAATGAGGCGCAAATGGTTAGTCGGCAAAGTAGTTGTGGATAGTGCTGGCCAAAGCTTGACTTATAGAAAGGGCTGCAGAATAATTGTGTCAGCCTGTAGAAGGTCCATCTTGGACCGGATACATACTCCGATCGCAAACGCGATCACGGTGCAGATTTTTCGACGAGAGTCGAGAGAGGGTATGCGGCCCGTTATCCCGCAATCATTGATCGTCATCCTGTAAGGATCGACGGTCTTCTGCAACCCAGATGGGGAACTCTGATTCCCCGCTGGGGAGTCATGGTTCCTCCAGAAAGGAGTACACCATGGCTACTGCAGCAACCATTCCAAGGTCACGCCCCAAAGCTGTCCCTGAAATATTCAAGCCCGCAAAGCAGGTAACCCCTGCTGAGATCAAAGCGATTCTTGACTCAGATATCGAGCAAGATGAACACAAGATCCAGCCGCAGGCAAAGAAACTCAATCCGCTAGACGGATGCTCCTTTACGACACGTGCTGTATACACGTGGTTTGCCTGGCTCCAAACGAACGGGTTCACGTTACCGGTACGGATGGCGTCCTTATACAAGGACTCCCGCCGACTTGTAGCTTACGAATACCGCCGTCCGAACGGTGAATCTACATGTGGCGTCGTCGCAATTAATGATGGTCTCCCAAAGGCCGTCATTCCTCCCTTCGAAACTCTTACACGAGGCGAATCAAGGGTGAGGGAGTTCCGCGAATGGAATCAAGGTCTCGATGACATTCTGCAGACACTTGTTGGCAAGGGATGGAAAGCGAAGCAATTGAAAGCTGAGGGAGGCCAAAATGGGTCCCTCTTCTAACAAGAGCAAAGCTGTTCAAACTTTGCCTGGACAAATGGTCTTGGCATTGGACGCTCTCAATGCTTATGCAGATCCCGGGCACCCGTTCATACCGGGGGCCTGTGTTCCGCAGGAGACGTCCGATGAGAACGCAACCACATCGACTCGTTCAAAACAACGAAAGCCTTCGAAGAAGAAGAAGGCTGACCATCCTGGTCAGTTGGAGCTCGATTTGGCGGTGTTACTCAAAACGCCAATTCTCTCTGCTTTATCTTTTCCTAAGGGAGGTAGCTCTGCTGGGCGAAAACGGACTGCGCTTGAAAAAGCGGAGTGTGATTCGTCTGCAGGCGCCACTCAAGAAGAGGGCCTTGAGATCTACGGTCTTCCCGACATTCCCTACGAACCGTGGGGACCTGCTTGGGTAACCGATAGCGCCGGCTATGGATGGTCCATGGCAGCGGTCCACTACTTCCAAATCCAGTTGTTCTGGGATTCGCTGGAAGAACTCACGCTCTCGAACAACGAGCGCGAGAAGTGGGACGTTTTGAAATGGATCTTTAAACCGGCAATTCGTCGTTTTTACGTGTTCGGAAAACCTCCGGTCGTATGGCACGAAAATGACGAAGCTTTTTCCTTCCACAACGTCTGCATGACGGTGAGGGTGGATGAAGACGTAATTCGGGACGGCATCCGTCGTGCTGCCAACCCGGAAATCATGAAGGCGATCGACCGCGTATTTGCGTATTGATTGCCACCCACTAGGGGTTCCTACCCCTAGGGGTAGGAACCCCTCAATCCTATGAGGAGTCCTTTTATGAAAGCAGTTCAATACCCACTTGGTGCAACATTCGGATTCTCCGACACGGAGATCAACCCGCAAATCACGGTACCTGGTTACGACCATTCGGATCTCGACTCAATTCAAGACCCGAATCAAAAGGCTGCCGCGGCATTTGTCGCCGCAAATGTTCCGGGAATTAACTCCGACTATGTGATCCGCAAGGACATGCTTCGTGAGTTTAATTTCTGGTATACGAAGACGACAGATGTGTTGTGTCTGTGGGGACCCACTGGAAGTGGAAAAACCAGTTTGCCGAATGAAATATTCGGTCGGCTTGGTGTTCCGGTGTTCCCATTGACGGGGCATAAGAAAATGGAACTGATGGACGCATTTGGTCACTATGTGGCCGGTCCCAACGGCCAAACCATTTTCAACTATGGTCCAGTGTCAAATGCTGCTCGCTTTGGTGGTGTGGTCTTGATCAATGAATATGACCGCATTCAACCTTCAACGGCAGTTGGATTCAACGATGTGTTCGAGGGTGGCTCATTCGCCATTCCTGGTAAGCACGGAGAAGTCATCCGTCCACGGCCGGGATTCCGAATTGTGATTACCGCAAATACGAACCTTGTTGAGGACACGTCTGGCTCCTACCAGACGGCGTCTAGCCACGATATCTCCTTGCTCGAACGCTTGTACTCGATTCGCATGGATTACATGGCGGAAGAAGAAGAGCACAGGGTGGTGGCCAGTGCTTTGGCCAAGTACGATGATCAGGTTCTGTCTTACTGGTTCGACCAGGAGGACATGAAGCTAGTCACGAACACAGGTACAAAGCAGGGTGCAGCAATTTCTCGTGATGAGTTCATCAAAGGCATGCTCACAGTTGCTACTAAGATCCGCAAGCAGTCGCGGGACGGTGGTAATGACAGTGATAGTGCGCTGGAACGAACGATGTCAACGCGGATTGTCGCAAAGTGGGCGTCCTACGCAGCAGGCATGTGCGGAGCCGCATCCAACTTGGGACTCTCTTCGCTTCACTATGCAATGCGCAAATGCTTGAGCGACTTCGCAACGGAGTCGACCAGGATTGCATTGCACCAGGCCGTCGAAGATGTTTTCGGCGTCAAGGAAAAGGTGAAACCGTAAGGAGATAGCATGAGTTCCACGCAGAGGAAGTTTGGCGGGGTCGCCTACTGGAGTCTTGCAACTGTGGATCCGGACTGGGCTGATCTTGCCATCGAAGCTGTGCAACCCTTATGTGATGCGAAAAAGGCGACGGTGAAAACCAGTCGTTATCCGAACGGGAGTGTTGAACTCGTTCTTGATATGCCGGAAGGCAGTCTTTCGATGCTCACAAAAAGCAATAGTGGCAAGGGAATCGTTCGCGATGACTACGCTGCTAGAACCATCGTATTGTGCTTAATGGCAATACGAAAGAAGCTTCCCATGTTGTCACTTGTTGACGACAGCCAAGTAGCAATTCCGTTCAAAGTGACCCAACACTACCCGCTCTTCGCGGACAGTTGGGAAACGACATCGGAGCTTGGTTCCATTCTTGGGTTATTCCCAAGTAAACGTTTCCTGGAAACAGAAGGTGCTGTAACGCAGCTGATGTTCTAGGAGTTCCAGCCCGTTTGGGCGCATGTTGAAGATGCGCCCCACGGGGTGCATCTTCGTTGAAAAATGGAGATTCACATGAACCTGCAAAAGTTCATCTTATGGATGTTGTTGTTGACGCCAGCCTTTGTGCTTGCATGGGGCGCCTGGCGCGCGACGGCTTTCCTTTTCAGGGGAGCCAAAAAAGTCGACCAGGTTGAGGCGCCAGTAACATCGTTTCCTGTTGTAGTGCCTGTACCTGTCGCTGTTCCAGACGTTGACCAGATGACCATGGTCGTTCGGGACGTAAACGAAAAGAAAGGGACAGTGATCATCCGATATCGCCCCTCCAAGAAATTGGTGACGGCGATGCTGATTATCTGGGCTGGCAACAACAAGCGCAGGAAAAAGCTGAAGGGAGAAGATTCGTACTACGTCCTCGGCTCGATCAGTGCGGAAGGTGTGACCAATGAAGTTGTCGCATCGGTCATTGAAGAAGCAAACAACAAGTTTCGTGAGCTTGCTAACAAGGGCAAGAAAGCGGAACCTGATGTGGCTGAATCGAGCAATATGATTACATTACCTGTGGTGGTGCAGGGTTCGGACCCTGCTGCGCCGGTGGTAATGGCGGCCAGTCAAGTTACTGCTGTCGTCGTGGAAGACAATGAGGAACATGATCCTGCCATCAAGCTTCGTAGACATCCCGCAGTTTTCCGTGGGACGGTTCTTGAAGCGGGGATGATGAAGCGACCGTTGTCCGACAAAATCATCGATCAATATGGCATCCGGTATCAGACGCCAGAAGGGGTTGAAGATGCAGTGTGGGGCTCTGATCTCAAGCGTGCGATCGAGTCCGCCAATGCGACAGTTGGGGACCTCGTTGAGATTCTCAAGGTTGGCCGTAAAACAGTTGAAAAAGGCAAGGCGCCGATGAATATGTATAAGGTCGCAAAGATCTCTATGCCATCGGTGGCTTAGCTGTACCGTCGCGCCCTCACCATGCTGGATGTGGTGAGGTAACGAGTGGTACTGCTTCGCTTGCTTCAATCAACATCCCTGGAGGGGTTTCGTCCCGCTGGGGCGAAACCCCGTTCATTCCCGAAAGGAGGGTTTTGTGCGGGGGATATCTAGTGATTCGGAAGTCATTCCGGAGCGGATCGATCTGATCTCAATGTTAACTGCGTGGAAGGGTGCTCCCTATTCCTTCCACCTGATGACATACAGGTGCGTAGACTTGAGCCATCGGAGGAAGCAACATGCATCCTAAGATGGTTCCTGTGACGAGCTCGAATATCGATGGCTATCTACACCTGACAGACCAGACGCTCGTTGTCGCGTTCAATAGCGGTAGCTATTATCGCTACAACGATGTGCCTGACTCTGTGGTTGAAGACTTCTCTTCAGCGTCTTCGAAGGGGAAATTTCTCAACCAACAGATCAAGGCAATCTACGACTTCGAAGAGGTGCCGTATGATCAGTTGGATGTTTTGGTGTCCACTCATGGTGTAGTAATGGGTGGACAAAATACTGTTACGACGTTGCGTCTGAACCTCTCACACCAGGAGATCGCCGAGTTGTATAGGCGATATCCCGTGATGAGGATAATGTTTTAATTGAGGGGATGACCGGGGAAGTTTCCCGGTCACCTTTCGACCATGGATCTTTTCAATATTCCTATGTGAAGGGATATCGCAAAGCTTCATGTCAGTTTTCCACCGGAAGGTGGCTTTGCCGAAAGTGATCGGTAAACTTCATTCGACCAAACGGTCGGAGTCCTTAGTGCGCCGTAAGGTGCACTTTCCAAACCCGCGCGGGGTTCACTCCCCGTCGGGGAGTTTGCCCGCGCATCTTCGATAAGGAGTAATGCGATGAGCAACACTAATCAAATCGGCCAATCTACCCAGCTGGATCAAGGTGGAATACTGGACGACAAACTCGTACTCGTGACGATCGCCATCAAATGTTTTTCTGGCTATCGTCGCGCGACACGCGAGGACATTCAAGACATGGGCGGCAATTTGCCTCTGTCTGAGGCGGTTACGGAAGGCAGCATCAAGGTTTTTCCGAATGACCGCTTAAATACTTTTTCAACCATCCGACGGGGTGTTTTCCGTAAAGTCGGAGCAATGGGCGTAAAGGCACTTGGCTCTGGCAACACGTTCGCAATTCCTCGCGATGTGCTGCCGAAGCTTGAAACCATTCTCATCGACGCAAGCAAGGAGTTCGACGCAGAGGTGATGGTTTTACAAGCCAATTACGACACATGGTTCGAAGAGCACATCGCAGCAAATCCGGAAGCTGGCGTCATCATTCGCAAGCTGAAAATACCTAGTGCAGTGGCCCTCACGCGTTACGGATTCACTTCCCATACCTTCAAGATCGTACCGATCCAACAGGCGGGGGGAGCAGGCGCTGGCGATGTTACAACGATCGTCGAAGGCCTGGCCAGACAGCTTTTCGAGGAAGTGGCTGCGGAAGCAGACAAGCTTCTCCAGAAAAGCGATGCCTTTACCAAGCATCAAAAGGCTGGTCAAAAGACGCTGCGTCCCATCAAAGATGCTGCATTGAAGATGAAAGGACTCGAGTTTCTCGACCCAATTGTCTTGCATGGCATCAAGCTGATCGAAGACACCTTGTCCGCGTTGCCACAAAGTGGCTATATCGAGGACTCGGCCTTCGCTAAGCCGTTCAGCACGCTCAAGCGTCTGCTTGAAGTGATGAGCGATGTGGATGATCTTGTCGACGCAGCAGGGCGCGTTGGCAACGGTTTTCCTGTCGATCAGGTTCTGTTCCCGCCAAAGCAGATCATTGCTGCGGTAGCGCAACTACCGCAGGAGGTCGCACCAGCAGCACCGGTGCAAGTCGATCTCACTCTGGATGTTGGGGTAGGAATGGAAACTGTTCCGATGGCAGATCCCTTGGTATTTGATCTTCCCGCAGTCGGTCAACCGGTCGCGACCGTGCCAGCAATGGCCAAGTCGAATCCGGCTGAAATGCTGATGTTTTAACCTAACAGGAGGTGTCCAATGAGAGCAACAGCTTTGCAAAGGGCACTTCCGGTTGTGGCCGGCATGATTGCCGACCGCACGGGAGTGGAAGTCAAGACGGGTACGTGTGCGCAGACGGATGGCAAGGTTGTCTACTTGCCACCACTGCCCTTGAACTTGGGAGAGGATGATTTTGTCAGTGCGATTGGGTATGTCTACCATGAGTGCGGGCATGTCGTCGATACTGATTTCAGTGTTTTAAAGCAGATAACCAGTGCCCTCCAAATGGGGATATGGAATCCGCTAGAAGACATTCGTATCGAAAAGCTGCGCATGTCCAAGTCACCGGGCGCGCGTAACTACCTCAATAAACTGGTGGCCATCCTGACGCAACGCGGACTGGATGGGACTCCTAACGGCTTTGGCGTTGTACCGAATGATGATTCGGTGCCAGCCAGCTTCGTATTCCAGGCGTACCTGCTGTACAAGCTGCGTCATGATGTACTTGAGCAAACAGCAATCAAGCCATTGCTCGATATGGCAGAAGCAGCGATGGCCCGTTTTCCAATTGGAATGCGGACCAAACTTGAGGCGTTGGTGTTCGAAGTCGAACGGTGTGAAAACTCCGGCGATGTTCTTCAACTTGCTAACGAGATCATGAAAATGATCGAGGAGGAGGACAAGAAGAACGATGAAGAACAGCAACAAGACGAGCCTCAGTCGGGGGATGACCAGAGTGGCGAACCCGATAGCGATTCAGATGGGTCAAATAGTGGCGGCTCAGATGGAGCAGCTGATGAAGCGGCTGACGGAGCTGCGGATGGTGTTTCTGATGACGGTTCCAATGGTGCTCCGCAAGGGGCGTCGAGCGGACAATCCTCAGAGGCGCCAGACGCAGATCCGGCGGGCGCTCCCCAGCAGGGTGCCGGCGCCGGCAGTGGTGCGCTCAAAGAGTTGCTTTCCATGACGCAGGATCAGGTTATGGAGACTCTCGATGAGAAGCTGCAGAACTCGTTGGATAGTGCTTCCCGCAAGGCGGCAAAATCCGGCAGAGTACTGACAAGTGCCAACGTTCATCCGATGAGACTGCCTAACAAGCAGGTTGATACGTCCCGCATCAAGGGGGCGGTCAACTCGATTCGGGTAAGAACCTTGGCCTGGTTGAGCAGCATCGCTGAGTGTGACTCCCATCTTGTCCGTTCTGGAAAGAGCCTCGATTACTCGCGGCTGTTCCAGGGGCGTTTTGGGGGGCCAATGTTCCTTCGCACGGAAGAGGGTATCGATACCAACACCGATATCGTCTTTCTGGAGGATCGCTCCGGCAGCATGTCATCGCTGATCGGCATGGCAAGCGAGGCGGTTCTGGCATCGGTCCTTGCCTACGATATTCACGGCGTCAATACACAGGTAGCAGTGTTTCCTGTGGCTGGGCGTGTGAACGGCGGGACGGACGCGGACGGGGTTGCGGTCATCAAGGGCTGGAACGAGTCTCCCAGGATGTTAGGGGGGCGTATCCAGGCGCTGACGGCTGACGGCTCGACGCCGATGGCTGAAGCGATTCTGTGGGCGGCATGTGACCTACTGAAGCGCGATCCGGCGCGGCGCATCATCATGGTAAAAACAGATGGTGACCCCGATGATGTCGACGCAGCGATCGAAGCGATTGAACTCGCACGGCAAAACGGGATTCATGTCCTTGGCCTTGGCATTGGATGTGATGTGACCCGGGTTTTTGGAAAGGAATATTCTGCTTTCATCAGGGACATTAGCGAACTAACTGGTTCGATGGTGAAACTGATCAAGCAGGCGATATCCCTCCGATAGCCTTTTCCTCCTTCTGTAAAGAAGGGGGGTTTTTTGGTCCTTTTTCATAGAGAAGGACCAAAAAACACAAAAGATCCTAAAAATCCAAAATCAGTAGACCAAATATGTAAAACTGATGGGTGAGTGGTAAAGAAATGGGAGTAGGTGACTCGTAGATGTAACCGTACTGAGGACTCGGGCGGACTCGCTGTGATGCCTATGCAGGAAAGTGAAGAGAAAACAAACTATGACAAATCGTCTGCGTCTTTATACAGAAGACACCGGCTTGGAAAACGAGTTTCTGGTGCGGTGGATGGCGGGTCTCGACGTAAAGGGAGCGGTGCAGGTCCGTCTGGTGGTTCCGGTCGAGGATGGCAGGATTGCGGCCGAACTGGCGGCAGCACGCTGGCTGCTTGAGGAGAAAAATGTCAGCGGCCATGACAAGGCCGGTGCCGGGTTGTATCTGTATTTTTCGAACGGTGCTGTAAAAAAACTTCGCAGAGGAGAGTCATCCAAGCGCCACCTCATCAAATATGCTGAGTTCCTCTGGACTCGCTTCCTCGGTGCGAGCATCGACGTTGAAACGCACAATCTGGATTGGATTGACTTCGATATCAGCCAAAGCACGGATCTATTGGAAGTCGGCGGGCCGTTGCCGGAGCTCATCTCCGTCCATGGTGCCGGCGACGTTGCGCTCACTCCTTATTTCGTCCAAAGATATATCGAACGGTTCTCTCGCAAGCCGACGAGGGCATGGCGGGAAATCAGAGCACTGCTGTCGAATCCTTCGCTTCAGCCAGTAAGTCTCAAGCGTCGCCGCGTGCTTGAGGATGTCAAGCATCGAAGCGCAGGCGAGTATTTCTATCTCCCTAAGCGCGCAAAAACCTCAAAAAACCAAGATCTGCCGAAAAGAGAGATGATCGTTGTGCTGACAAGAGCCGGCACAAAGTGGGGGAGGGAACTGCTCACTGTCTATGAAGTAGATTACCGACTACAGAAGCGGATCACATCAATCCCGAAATCCGCAGATCATACTTCACAATTTTTCCAACCACGCGGCCGACAATCTTGACGCCAGACGCTGCGGCCGCCTCGTTAATTGAGCAAGAGGCATTGAAGTGGATGTCGCTCCTGGTGAACACGGCGGAATTGTTTCTGTCAGCATACTCGACAAGCAACTCGATTTCACCATTCAAATGCGCCTTTAGGCGCCGAATGCACACAACATTCTGCGTTCGCAAGAGATAAATTTCATTGTCGATAAGACGGGTTTCGTTGACGTCGACGAAGAGGGCTTCTCCCTTGCGCATACGTGGATTTTCTAGGTCCGTCCAACACTCTACTAGGCAGATTTTTTTTCCGTCATTAGCTTGTTCATCGACTCCAAAGTAGGCGCTGCTGATTCTGCGAAAGCGGCCGCCGGCAACCTCGCCATTAACAACGGACTCGGATTCGAGAATGAACCTCGGACATTCGACGACAGGGCCAAGGGCCTTTGAATTTGCCTCAGATTTGTCCACCAAGCCCAGTAGATAGTCAGTCGAGGTCGTTAGGCGTTGGGCTATCTTGGTAAGGGTGTTTGGACTTGGGATGGCCAAACCCATGCACCACTTTCGCGCGCCAGAGACAGAGTTACCAAATTCCTCGGCCAGCTTGGCATAGCGATGTTGCGCCACTTTGGGATAGTCATGCGAATCGAGCAGCCTATTGAGGCGTTCGGCAAACAACTCGATAAGAGCGCGCTGCTGCTCTATGGCTTCTTGAGCCGAATCGTCATGGGTCTGACGGTACATTGAAGTATCACTAAACGATAGGAACACGAATTTTACAGTTTTTTTAGTAGAATCGGCTGCCAAAAAGTTCGTGTGGCGGCATCCCTCTAAACACAATAACTTACAGAATAAGTGGCGCAGATTCTACCGGAATACGATGTCGTCAGCCGACATCGTGCGGAAAGTGACGTCGCTAGTGGATATTTATTGTCGAAAAAAGTTAGGTCAATTCGTTCAGAAGAGGGATGAGATTTTCATGGCCAACGGGTTTGGTGAGGTATTCAGTAAAGACGTCGCGCTGTTCAGCAGTCGAAAACATCTCCGGGAAGCCGCTCATCGCGATGATAGGGATATCTCGGTTAGGGCCATCCCCGCTTCGCAGACGCATTGCCACGGTAAAGCCATCCATGTCTGGCATTTGAATATCAAGAAGTATTGCAGCGAAGCGAGTGGATGTCGCTTTTTCTAAAGCTTCACTACCGCTTGCTGCGGAGTCGCATCTAAAGCCAAAGTGTTCCAGAAGTACCTTCACCGAATCGCGCAAGTCCTGCTTGTCGTCGACCAGTAAAATCAGTTTGTCACTCTTCGAAGCAATTGCCGGCGGCATGTCTGGTGCTGGCGTATCGAAGGTTGGTGAAGGTGTTGAATAAGGCGAAATGGTGGTTGACCATGTAGTGTCGGTGTGCTCGATCGTCGGCGAGTGTCCGTCCGGGGCAATTCGAACCGGAAGTTTGACGGTGAAACGAGCTCCGTGCACGCTGCCATTTGAGACACTAATACTTCCCCCCATTAGCTTGACTAGACCGCTGACAATAGCTAATCCCATGCCGGCGCCATCGTGCTTTCTAGTGTTGGACTGATCATCCTGGCTAAACGGCTCGAAAATAGTATCAAGATACTCTTTGCGGATCCCTGGCCCGCAGTCCTCAACAATCAAACGCAGAACTGTCTTTTCGCCGACCGGGTAGGATAACTTTACTGAGATGGTGCCCTTGTCGCTGTACTTAATCGCATTCGTCACTAAGTTAGTGGCAATTTGCTGAAAGCGATATTCATCCGAAACGATGCTGACTCTGGTGTTTTTGTACTCGCCGGCGATCGTCAAACCTTTGTGATTCGCTGATGGTTGATAGTTGCTGACTAATCGCTTAAGAACATCGCTCGGATTGAACGGAATTTCACGCAACGGCATCTTTCCGGATTCGAGGCGAGCAAAATCGGTTAAGTCGCGCATCAATGCCTCGGATTGCCGTGCGGCTGACTTCAATCGCTCCATCGCTTCTCGATATTTCGCATCCGCGCGTCGCAAATCGAGAAATTGAATGGAAGACTGGATTGTCTGCGCCGGAGTGCGTAGCTCATGTCCTATCATCGCCAAGAAATTATTCTTTGCCATGACTGCTCGCCGTGCTTCTTCGGTAGCTTTGCGACTTTCCTGCAATGATGCGTTGGCGTCCTCCACTCTTCTGCGCATCAGGAAAAAGCCATAGCCAATTGCTAGTACGCCTATCAGCCACAGCCCGCCTAGGACATAACAGAGAATCGCCAGTTTATGCAGTGTTGCTTCGATGGCCGGAAGGCGCTCTTGCCAGTAACGACTTCCGATATCGATAACCTGGTCAGCCAGGACTGACGCCGATTGCGTGTGGGATGAAATCGAGCGAAGCATGTCGGTATTGGTTCTCTGTTCATCCAGTTGGTAAAGCTTGATATCCAAGGAGGAGATGAACGCTGCGAGGTCATGCATTGCGACTCGAAGCTCAGACTTTTCTGTGATGGCAATCGCGGTAACTGGCGAGTGCTGCAGGCGTTCGTAAGAGAACTGTAGGCGTGCAAACGTGTCACGGATTTGCTCAGATGTAGCTGCGTTGGAATCGCCGAGAGTAGAAACCTGCAGCTGAAGGCGGTTGAGCGATGACACCATGGCTGAACTGTATCGCGTGGCTGCATAAAGTTCGCCATAGGCGATCACCTGAGCCTTTGATGAGAGGAGAGTGTTTTGCAAATAGGCTAAACAGGCAATCGTGACAGCGAACAAAACGGCCAAGGAAGCGATGCCTTTCCGTTGCTGGATCAAGAATGATTTGGTGGTCGCCATCTACAAACGTACATCCGACAATATGACCAAAAGTTACGGCAATCAGACGTCAGAATAACAGTCGGGGGGCAAATGCGGATAGTTTTTTGATAGTCTTTGCGCATTTGATATCGTTAACATCACACAAGTCATATCGTTTATACGCTGTGAAAATCCGTGAGCAGCGGCACTGAACGTGATTTCTGTTTCGTCTTCATAGATGTCAACAAAGTAATGACTGCCCTATGTGGTCGCATCCGCACGGCGTAGAAACTTGCTCTCCAATTGATTGGCGGGGATGGGTTCGCTAAACAAAAATCCTTGAAGAAGGTCGCAAGACAGGCTAGTTAGGAATTGCTCCTGGGGCGATGTCTCTATTCCTTCGGCGATAACTTCCAACCGAAGGCTATGTGCCAATTCCACAATGCTTGTGATGATGGACATATCATCCTGCTCGTTGGGGACCCCTTGAATAAAAGAGCGATCAATTTTTATGGCGTCAATAGGGAACTGTGTCAAATATGCCAGCGACGAGTAGCCGGTTCCGAAGTCATCGATGCAGAGTCTGATACCGAGCGCTCGAAGTTCCTTGAGAACGGCGAGGGAGGTGTCCGCATGCTCCATCATGAGGCTCTCGGTAATCTCAAACTCCAGCAAAGACGGTGGACATTTAGTTTGCATAAGGATTGACTGTACTTCCAAGACAAATCCGGTTTTCAGCAATTGCGCGACAGAGATGTTGACCGCAACCCGAAGAATCGAGAAGCCTTCGGATTGCCACTGCATGATTTGTTCGCAGGCACTTCGTAACACCCATTCACCTATCTGGAGAATCAATCCTGATTCTTCCGCAATCGGCACAAATTCCCCAGGCAATATGATCCCTCGGTTGGGATGCCGCCAGCGAAGCAGTGCTTCTACCGAGACCGCACTATTCGTAGCAGGCTGAATCTGAGGTTGATAGAAAATATCGAATTCACTGCGTTGAAGTGCTAAGCGCAAATCGCTGTCGGTCCGGAGCCGGTCAGAAAGAAGGAAGTCCATGGACGACTCGAAAAAGTGGAAGCCACTCTTACTCTTTTTGGCGCGCTGCATAGCCGTGTCGGCATCTTTTAACAGTTCACTTGCCGTTTGTGCATCACGCGGATACAGTGCGATCCCTATGCTGTGATTGACATAAATATCATGCTCCGCGAACTTAAACGGAGTGCCGAGGGACGTACATAATTTCTGAGCTAAATCTGCTATCTCCGCTAGATCCTGGTCGCCGACTATAAATATGGCAAATTCGTCACCACTGAGTCGCGCCACACAGTCAAACTCGTCGGAAGCAAGTCGTTTGGCGGTTTCAACGAGAACCTGGTCGCCTGCCTTGTAGCCCAGTGAGTCATTGATATTCTTAAATCGGTCGATATTTACGATCATGACAGCGAACTGGTCATCGCTTTTCTGATAGCTTCCAATTTGCTCTTCAAGGCGCTGAAAGAACATTGCGCGGTTCGGTAGGCCGGTCAAGCTGTCGTTATTGGAAATATCTCTTAAACGCCTCTCAGCGTGATTTCCATTAATGATCCGCCGAATACGTTGAGAAAGTGCCGCAAAATGAATTGGCTTGGGAATGTAGTCGCACGCACCGGCAGCAAATGCCTTCTCGATCGACGATTTGTCTTCCAGCGCTGTGATTATCAAGACCGGTACATCGATGGCATTCGGTAGCCTAGTCGCCCGTGCGCAAGCAGTAAATCCATCCATGATCGGCATGACAGCATCCATAAGGATAGCGTCTGGCTTGTGCGTATTGAGGTAGACAAGTGCCTCCTCGCCGTTGACTGCCTCATCAATTTCAAACCCGTCTTTTTGTAGGATATATCTTATCGCCGACCTGGTGCTCCGGTCGTCATCGACCAGCAGAATCTTGAATGTAGTGCGCGTAAGAGGTGTTGCACTGAGGTTCTTCTGTGGGACTTCTGACCTAAGGAATTCAGCAAGAGCATCAAAAGCTGTGCGCATTTTTCGCCCTGCTTCAGGTAATTCGACACAATTCTCATTGTCAATAAGTCCATCGATGTCTTTCGCCAAGCGAGATATATCGATCGCTCCAATATTTCCAGAACTGCCTTTGATTGCATGCGCAATCCGGCGGGCTTCGCTGAAATTTCGAGTATCGATAGCCTCTTCCAGATCTTCTAAATAGGAGTGGGTGTCTTCTAGAAACTGCTGGGTCATTAATGTAGCTGACGGCCCCAGCAGAGCGCGAATTTTGGAGAACACCGCCATATCCAATGAAGGTTCAGTTGAGGCAGTTTCCAGCGCCTGGGGAAATAAGAGCGTTTGTCCATCGTCTCGCTTGGCCGTATGCGGGACCCACTGTTCGAGTTTTTTCCGCAACTCGCTTAGTGTGACCGGCTTTGGCAAATAGTCATCCATCCCGATAGACATACATTTTTCGGGTTGTCCAAGGTCGACGTTCTCGGACAAGGCGATTATGGGAGTGCGTTTGCCATGCGCTTCGTCGAGGAGGCGAATATGGGATGTCGCTTCATAGCCATCCATCTCAGGCATCCAGCAGTCCATCAGAATCAAGTCGAATGCGCTTCGTTTAACTAGCTCAACAGCTTCAGTTCCATTGCAGGCCAAAACGCAGGTACAGCCTTCCTGCGCCAGCATGCTGGAAATGACCATCTGGTTCGTTCTATTGTCTTCCGCGACGAGTACACGGATGGTGCGCGAACCAGTTGGCGAACTCGCTTGATTATTAACAGGCGATGAGAGGGAGGATACCCGGCTTGAGGTAAATAGAAGTTTTTGCAGTGCTGCTAGCAGTCTTTCTTGGCTTAGAGGTTTACCAATGACGATGCAGTTTTCATATGCGCTGACGCTAAAAGGCGACGCATACATATCTAACAATAGAATTGCAGGATCCAGCGCCCATTTTTCTTCGCGGATTCGTCTCTCCAAGTCCGCGCCGTGTTCATCCGTAGCACCGGAGTTGATAATGATGAGATCGTAGTTCTGAAGTTTCCGGTCGGCCGATAGTAACTCTTTTATGGCGATGTCCCCGCTTGGTAGGGCGATGCATTCAATACCTATACGGAGTAATACCTGCTCAAGGAACCCGCGCACCACTTCGTTTTCCTCAACGACCAAAATACGCTTTCCTGCCAAAGCCTGGAGCTCTCGGCCGACAGGCACTGGTGCAGCTTCCGAGCAAGTAACAGAAAACCAGAACGTGCTTCCGCCGCCCGGGCAGCTGACGACGCCAATCTCGCCCCCCATCAAGTTAACAAGATGTTTGCAAATAGCCAGGCCTAGGCCGGTTCCGCCATATTTGCGACTAGTGGATCGTTCGGCTTGCGAATAGGGATCGAAGATACGTTGTTGAGCTTCGTTGCTTAATCCGATGCCAGTGTCAGAAATTTCGAACAGCAATTTGAGTTTTTGATCGGAAGCCTCAGAACAGGAGACCTTAACAGCGATATTGCCAGCCTCAGTAAACTTCACCGCGTTGTTGATCAAATTGGTCAAAACCTGGCGTAGACGCAACGTATCGCCGGCTACCCTATCAGGGACTGATGGCGAAAACGAATAGGCGAGCTGAATACCCTTTGACTGAGACTGCTTCAAAAAGAGATTGAAAACCTCTTCAATGAGATTGTGTAAGTCGAAATCGCTTTCCTCCAACTCAAGTTTTCCGGCTTCCAGCTTTGATACATCCAGAATGCCATTAGTCAGATCGGAAAGCGTCCGCGCGGAGGTCCAGGCGACTTCGATGCAGTCTTTGGGTCGTTTTGGCAGATCCATTTCCCGCAGTATGTCCAGCATACCAATGACTCCGTTGAGCGGTGTGCGTACCTCATGACTTACCATCGCGGCAAACTGAGACTTCAGCATCGCAGTGCGCAATGCCTCATCGCGCGAGTGCTTCAAGTCGCGTTCTCGCTCGTCGAGCACATCCATCATCTTGTTGAAGGCGTGCGCCATCTCGATGAGATCTTTGGGGCCGTCAATCCCTGCGCGCACTCCAGGAATGCCGATCTCGGCGGCGTGCATCGACTGTGAAAGGCTTTGAAGCGGCCTGGCCAGTTGTCGAGCAAGGATGCGCATCAGGTAAAGCAGCAAGGCCGCGATCGATAAGGTGACGATCAAATTTTCGATCATCAATGAGTGCACCAGCTTTTGAAGTGTCTGCTTCGAGATAACCACGTGGATGTATCCGCGCAGCGTCCTCGCAGCCTCATTAATGTCGAACGGCGAAGATAAGGGATTGCCTTCAAAAACCGGGGCAACGAACGTCCAATACTGCTCATTCGCTGCTATGAGTTTCGGACTGTCGAAGGGGGCGCCCGGCAATAAGTGAATTGGCTCTCGCGCTATTCCGCCTCGGGTTCTCATCGCAATGATTTTGTCACTTGTATCCGAAATTTGGATCTGAACGATGTCTGGAAACCCCAAGGCGGTATCCATTCCCTCAAGCGCGTTTTCGCTAGATTGGTACAAAATCGGTAATAGACTTTGTTTGGCGAGGATGGCTGCAATCTGCTCACCTTGTTCGACAAATAATCGCTCTATTTTCTTACTTGTCTCGAATGAGGTCAGGATTGAAGAGCTGGTTGCAAGACAGATAATGGCGATGGTGACAGCTGCAGCTAGCTGGTGGAAGAGGCGCGTGTCGCGAAGAAGTTTTTTAAACATGATCTTCAACCTGATAGTTACCACATTCATGCATGCTCCGACGTAGTCTCATCCTGGCCTTCGCGAGGCGTGACCCGGCAACTGGAGTCTTTCCTAAGAAAAGCGCATCAGTTATGGCTATTCGGAATGACCGGCAGGAGCAGTCTTCAGACGTGACATGGCAGAACGGGAAAGGTGCGTATTGGCTTTGCGTCGGTGTTCAATCCGAACTCTCCTGTTTTTGTGAGGCGGAGTAGATTTCGGCAACCAAGATATCCATGTGGACGGGTTTGATCTTGGCGATCAGATTATAGGAAGCAACGGCACGCTGTATATCGGTTTTGTCAGCTCGGCCTGTATCCCATTCGCCGGTGAGAAGAAAAATCGGCGCACTATTCTTCAACTCAGCACGAATGGTGTGAATAAGGTCCTGCGATGTTCCGTTGCTAAGTAACCAATCGAAGATGTAACAGTCGAAGCGTTTAGTTTGTAGCGCTTGCTTAACCGAGTCTGGCGTGTAAAAAGGCTCTGCGTTGAACCCCGCTGATTCCAGGTGAGAGCAAATGCTTTTTGTCGTTTCCTGCGAATCGTCGAGAACCGCGACGGAAAAGGCGCGACTTCGATCGATAGTAACTTCGATGTGTTCGACGAAGAAGATTGGTCTATCGGTGGGGGCTTGACGGCAACGGTCGACATACCATCGCCCGTTCTTCTCATACGCAATCCAATCGATTGAACGCGAAATAACTACCTGAGTACCAGTCCAGACAGTGCAACATATGCCGGCTTCATCCGATAGCAAAGTAGCCTCAATGCCCGCTTCAGGATCAGGTAAGCCGCTAATTGGCAGAAGAACTTCCAGCGGGACGTCGAAATAGCCGGCAATTTTGCGAAGTTGGCTGACAGTTAACTCAACGCGTCCCTTCAAGTACTTGTAGCACTGCTGAACACTCAAGTCGAGAATCGTTGCGAGTGTCCTGGATCTCTCTTCTTTCGGAAGCCCCTTGCGTTCCATAAGGGCGCGGACCAAATCTGCGATGACCTCCGCATCAGTTTCAGCTGCAGTAGGAAGGATATCCATCGTTGAAAAACTCATTTATACAGATCACCAAGGTTTGTTGTGGAGGGCTAGACTGCGTCGCAATTGAATAAGTGGAAATTGACCAAAAGTAATTTTAGTACCTAAAAATGAGAATTGATACCGCAGTAATGATGTAAATCAAGAAAAAGTATTGACACTAGGGAAGTAACGCTTAGAATTCACAAAAAAGATAAAACATCGATGCGAAATCGTATTTTATCGTTAAAGGATAAAGTGTCAGAAAAGAACAGATGAATGTCGCAATAAGAGCTTCAAAAATTTCCATCTGGAAAACTTGAGCGTTACAATAGTAAAACATTCACTGTAAAATAATTTCTGCGTTACTTTTGTGTGATTTGCGGGGAGCCAAGGAAAAAATGAGCCACGATATCAGAGCGTTTAACGTCAAATGGTTGGATCGTTTGATTCATGGGCAGTTGTCACCGGGATTGGTCAATGGCGTTCCGCCAGTCGGCGTCGATCTCAATAAAGAGGCCGTTAGTGAAATCGCCTGTCGGATGACATCAACATTTGCCAAGCTGGCGCTACCTGTAGAAGAGATTCGGCATGCGCTATCCAAAGATGATTATGCATCACCGCAAGATACGCATTCGCTCCAGGCTGTAAGTCTGATCCAAGAATGGCTCTCTATCGCGCGCTTAAAATCTAAAGACGTACTCGGTGGACATTACCCTTCGCTCCTGCAAATGCATCTTGTTTGGGAGGATGTATCGTTTTTCGCCGGCTTAAGTAACGCAGACATTTGCCGGATCGCTATCCGCCTCGGTTCGTCAAATCGATTTGTTTTAGGATGGGCGTGGCCTAATTTTCTCGGTTCGGCCGGCAACGTCCATCCGAACCTGTATCAGAGCTACGCATTCGCGCTCACAGCCTAAGGCGAATGACAATGCAACCCCTTTCCCAATCGTTAGCGGCAAAGCCCATCATTGGTGAAGCGAAACTCATCGAACTCACAGAGACGCTGGTGAATTTCGATGCGCGCACCCAAGTCATCGTCGCTCTGACCGGCTTGAATGAAAAAAAAGTGCGGCCGCTGATCAAAACGTTGACTGGCAAAGAATTGGTGCGTGGCCCATGTCAGTTTCCCAATGCTAAATTTTTCGCTGGCGCGCTTCGGAAAAGGAATCCAACCGCCAATTTGCATAGCACGATGTTTTTGAGCGGATACGTCAAGCTTCGCTCCACCTGTTTCTCTGAGCCGATGCACGAAGGCTTTTTACTGGCTACTGCCTTTCAAGGATATATGGAAGTCCTGAGTAGCCACCCCGAAATGATCCGCGAAGCAGCTGTCCTTGATATCAACCGAGCATATGCGCTGGTCCGCTGCTTTGATCGGAAAGAGGTCGAACTCGTCGGATGTGCGTGCTGCGATTCCAAGTACCTCATTTTGAATTGGGTGGAAAGAGACGCATCAAATTGCCCCATCTGCGCAAGAACAGCACACCGTAAATTTTTGGCGGAAGTCGGGCGGCAGGGGGGACGCCGTCGAATCGCCTAAACAATTCCATGGAGTCGACAGACCGATTTGGTCGCCAACCTTACGGCGCGCAATCGCTCCCAAATTTACTCGTTCACGAAAAGCAATAACAACCAGCATAGCGCACAATTTTGTGCATGCTCAAATTCCTGTCATTCCGTTGGCGAAAGCCAGCTCCTACCGCCTCCAGCGATACATCGACCGAACCGAAAAGCGCCGAAGTCGCAGCCGTCACGGATGATCGGGACGAGGATCCTCCGCATTACCCTCCGAGCGATCAAGGCATCCCCGTAGAAAGCGTCTCGCGGGTGCTTGAAAAACAGCGTGAAATTATCGTTCGAATCAAACGCGCTGCCGGGGTATCCCCCGAGACTTTTGCGGCTCGATTCGAACCAGCAATCGTAAACCTGGCCGCGCAGGTACATCTGCTTCCAGCAACGGACAATGAGTATTTTGTTGGACCCGGTGGCCTCTTGCGGATGTCGCTAGAAATCGCGCTGCATTCGCTGCAGACGTCGCAAGGAAGTGTTTTCCCTTCCATTGGTTCCGTCGAAAAAAGGTCGAGCATGCTGCCTCGCTGGGAGTTGGCATCATTCATGGCCGGACTCTGCAGCCAGATATACCGGCCGATTACGAACCTGGTGGTCACGGATCGGGCGAATAGTCGGTGGCCACAACTGCTGCAGCCACTGTCAGACTGGGCTGTATCAATCGGTGCCACGCGCTACTACATACGCTGGGCGCCAGGCGCCGATGTATCTGTGCGCCAGAGTTGTTCCGCATATCTGGTAAACCGGATAATTCCGCTAGACGTTCTTCAGTATCTCAATGAAGAGAATAACGTCATTGTGCCGGCCATGACGACCGCGATCACCGGCGGCGACGTCAACCCATCGGAAAACCCGATTGCACGGATCGTTGCGCCGATCACCACACGAGTCATTCAGGAGGATATGCTCCGAAATAGCCGCCACTACGGTCGCTATTCATTGGGAATCCATTTGGAACCGCATTTGATTGATGCGATGAGACGGCTAATCAAAAGCGGAAAATGGTCCGTCAACACCAAGGGATCGCGAATCTGGGTTGGCAAGGATGGGGTATTTCTTGTTTGGGGCGCCGCCGTCAAGGAAATCGTCGGCCTGTTGATTTCAGATTCATTTGTAGGCATTCCTCAGGACCCGGACACTCTCGCCGATATTCTGCTTGAATCAGCAGTGCTGGATAGAAATCCAGATAACGGACGGTATTGGTCCATCGTCTTGCCTGAATCCGGAACGCTGATTGAAAATGCGGTTCGCCTAGCGATACAGACGCTGATTTTCCCGCCTAGGTTCGATCTTGAAATTTTGAAGACGGCGACATTACGTGTGGCCGATCAGGCGCAGGGCGGCGTCAAAAAAGAATCTGCTCCCATGCCAAACGATGCGAGCCCAACCAAGAAGCCAAGAGCGCCTCGGGCAAAGAAAAATCCGGGAGAGGATGCAGTTGTCGAAGGCTGCGCTGACGCAATCGATTCTACTCGCGTTGCCAGCGAAGCGAGCACTCCGCAAGCGAGTTCCGATAGCCCTCCTATCGTGAAGGAAGTGGATGTCCCGAGTCCTGAGACGGGTGTTCAAGATGTGTCGATGACAAATGCAGCGCAAGCGCAGCAAACAGAATCGGCTGCGATCGAAACACGCTCCTCAAGCGAAATACAAAAACCAGATGAAGAGATGGCGCCGGTCAACGACCAACTCCTGTCGCTACTCAGCAGGGAGTCAAGGTGGCTGGTTAATCAAATTGCAAAAGGGACTAAAAACGGCACACTGACTGGTGCCGTGGTTAATTTGGATCAGGGGCTTGGCATTTCAGACACTGAGATCGCAGATCACGGGCTTCCGCCTGCAGACTTTCTGAATGACTTGGCAGTGCGGAATTGGCTATGGGTCGACAAGGCAAGACCCCTAAAGAAATTGCATCGCATTGAAGTCGGCAATGAAACTTTGAATCTGATCATTCTCCTCCCGCAAGTGGCAAGAGGCCTCGGATTCAACTGGGAACCACCAAAGAGTTAGCAATCGACGAAATGACAGAAAAGACTATACCGCGAAGTTGCACGGAAATACTTGAACTCACTATTCGGCATCTCGGCAAAAAGAATGAGGCAAAACGTGTGTTTCTTTTATGGCCGAACCTTAAACTGGCGTCTTTACGGCTGTGCGCCTTCCTTTCACCTTTTCTTCTCCAGGATGAACGGGTCATTCTAGACATCGCTTTGGACCGTGCTATCGAGGCTGCGGCAAAGGAAACGGGGTCCAATCAAGTGAAAGCCTTTGTCGCCGGCGTGTTCAGTGTCGTTAAGGATTTATGCGCGATTCAGGTCTCTGTGCAGGACGCGGATGATAATTGGGTGATATGGGATTTTGAGGAGCCGATTATCGAACTGATGCATGCACATCGGCGGGACAGGGTACAGGTTCGTCCGCGCGATCCTGCGTTTGAAGAAGGTCCTGTCGGAGTAGCGCTACTGTCGCGGGTGTTCACAATACGTGACCTCATGCTGGCCGAATTTCCCACTGAGATGAAAGCATAACGAGACATTCGCAACAGGCTCGTCGCTGACGCACGTCGATTGCAGATATTAGAAGGAACAATCGATATACGTCATCAACATCGGGATTCTCCCGATCACTGTCTGTAAAGCGCGGTATTCAACCTTTTGCCGCGCAATCGCGCCGCTATAAAGTCATTTGGCTTGTGCGCGTTTCCCCTGCCGCAAATATAGTTTCTCGGGTAACTCACGCACCTTCGAGAACGATGTCTACAGATCCGCATTACTTCGAATTTCCATGGCGCCCAAACGTCGAGATGACGTCCGCCTTGACTTGGGGTTCTGCGTCGATAGGGAGCTTGGCGCTATCGTTACTATCGCCTCAGCCATTGATTGGCCTTGGTCCCGCAAGTATGTGCGCAATTATTGGATTCGTGCGCGGAAATCAAGCATTCAAGCGCGAAACTGAACGTGCTCGTCTGGACAACGACGGTATTGAGTTTATCGAGCCAGAAGAGATCATCGACTTAGGTAAGAAGGCAGCGGAAATGAAGGCCTTCTGGGTTGGGAAAGGATTCGCCTGGACCGATATCGAAGCAAATCGGATGCATCACATTCTTGATGAAGGACCGGTCAAGGTTCTCGGAGAGATTGCGAAAAAATCGGGCGGTGCGTGGTGGCTGCATGGTTTGGCGAAAGAAGACGACGTGCTGTCCGAATTGGCGAACCTTGAAGGTCACACAGTTGTTGCTGGCACCACGCGAGTCGGCAAATCCAGGTTGGCAGACCTATTAATCGCGCAAGCTATTGTCCGCGGCGAACCGGTCATTATTTTTGATCCGAAAAATGAGGGGATGAAGAAGAAAGGGTTGGGTGGAAAAGCCAAAAAGATTTGCGAATTGCTGGGTTGTCCGGAACGATTTGTCTACTTCAACTATGCCTTCCCTGAGACCAGTGTTCGGATTGATCCACTCAAGAACTACACCAATCCGACCGAGCTTCCCAGCCGCATAGCAACTCTTGTCCCCTCGGAGACGGGGAACGATCCATTTACCGCGTTTGCTTGGGGCGTTCTCAATGCCGAAACTCTCGGCATGCTCTATGTCGGAGAGAAGCCCACTCTAAAGCGATATCGTGCATATACAGAAAACGGCGTTGCCAATCTTCTTCTCCGCGTCGTATTGAAGTTTTTTGATTCGACGCTGCCGGTAGATTGGGATGGTACGGTGCTTACCTGGGCGAAGAACCGCGGGATGCTTAAGGGGAAGCAGGGCGGGGATGGAGATATTCTGATTCGACAGTCACTGAATTTGCTCCTTGCCTATTATTTTGAAGTTCTGGTACCGGACGGTTTGCAAAATGAAGCGCTAGAAACGCTTTCTGTTATTTACAAACATCCTGCCGAACATACGGCAAAAATGATCGCCAACTTGCTCCCCATCCTGACCAAGCTGACGACAGGCAGCATGGGCGATCTGCTGTCACCTGACCCGCTGAACGTGAATGACCATCGGGCGATGACCGATATGCAAAGTCTCATCAATTCAGGGGCGGTTGTCTATATCGGGTTGAACTCGATGCCAGACGCTGCTGTAGGGTCGGCAGTCGGCTCGATCTTCTTGTCAGATCTAGTCGCGGCTGCAGGTAACCGGAACAACTACGATCAAGAAAATACCTCACCAGTCAACGTGCATTTGGATGAGGCCGCTGAAATCTTGAATCAGCCGACAATTCAGCTGATGAATAAAGGCGGCGGATCAGGATTTCGTATGACGATCTATACGCAAACGTTCGCCGATTTCGCAGCAAAGCTCGGTAACGAGTACAAGGCTCGCCAGGTGCTGGGCAATGCTAATAATCGGATAGCGTTTCGCGTACTTGATGCCGAGACGCAGGAATACATCACAAAGGGAATTCCCACTTTCAAAAAGAAGACTCTGACGATGCGATACGGCAGCAACGTGGATACGCGCATCCATGACGAGTACACAGCTTCTTACCAGGAAGGCATGGAGAAAGAAGACGCTGACTTATTCCCGCCTGCGTTGCTAGGAGAGCTTCCGCCATTGCATTGCATTGGCCGATTCTCCGGGGGCACGATGAAGAAGATCCGAATCCCAATCCTAAACGTGGAATGACATGGCACAGCAGAAAAAATCGCATCATTCCGAATGGAAATCGTTCATTTTTGGATTGGCTGTGCTCGGCGTGATCGCAACTGTCATTTTGATCCCGGTCGAGTACTTGCACCGAACGTATTCAGCGCAAAGAGAAGCAGTGCAATGGCTCTTAGGGGATGCGGAGGAAGCGATCTACGAAAACTCCTTTCAAGAGGCCGATGAAATGATGCAAGACGGTGCCTCTGCGATCGCGTCGACGGCTGGTCACGATTCCCCGTTAGCGCAGTGGACGCGCAACCGGACTGAGGCGATCCAGGTATGGACCAACCTGATCAGCTATCGCCTCGATATGGTTCTCGCGTGGTTGCTCGGGATGCTTCCGCTAATTATTGCGGCCTTTGTCGATGGCTATAACGTTCGCGAAGCGCGCAAGTATGCGTTTTTTTCACAGAGCCCCATTCGGCACAAGGCTGGGATTCAGGCCGCCACGTTCGTGTTTTTTCTCGCACTGGTGTCAATTGGTGCGCCGCTCGCGATATCCCCATTGCTGGTGCCGGCATCCCTGCTGGGAATCGGTTTTGCGGGGTGGCTCTGGATTAGCAACTTGCAAAAGCGACTATAGGCGGATTAAACATGGTTGATAAAGACATACAGCAGCTTAATCGGTTGTACTTGATGATTGCTCAGCGATTGGCAACGACTGATCCCGAGTTGGCTTCCCAAATCACCGGATTGTCGCGTGTCACTCTCGGTCAGGTGGCGAAGTTATCCATGTCAGATATCGATGAAATCCATCAGCGGATGAACCTAATCATGTTCAGGCCCCGCATGCCGGATGCTTCGTTCGTCAAATTACTGGAAATGCCTGGCAGCACGATGCCTGCATTCATGAGTGCAATGATGGTTGGGTCAATCAATTCAGGGGAGCCTTATGGGAATGAGGGTTAACGTCGAGGACTTCAATGAGATTGAACGCTTCCGCGACGCGAGAGACCTTGTCAAGCTTGGCATGCGAGTTTCAATCATCAGCGCACTAACCGGTGTGACACCGCATCTAGTTAAAAAAATGTGGAAGGACACCTATAACCAGGTATCGCCAAGCGGCCAACTACCGACGTCTGTGCATGTGTTCGTGAAAGACGCGGTCACCGCTGCCAATCTCTCGGGATTTGTCGCGCATTGCGCAATGAAGTATGCCGATCTTAAGCTCGCGCTAACAGCGCGAAACATCATCATCGCGCAGCAGCAGTATCGTCGACTCGCTGGGTGCGAAATCGACATTAATACGGCCTACTATGCGCTGCGTGATGTTGCGGCCCGTCTGGTTGAATGGAAGCATTGCTGCACGTGCGATGCTCACTATATGTATCTCGTACGGTCTTTTCCGCTTCGAGCATGTCCGTTTTGCCGCCTGGCTCCAACGAGTAGAAAGGCTGCCTGATGAAATCCATGTCGGCTTTGCTCGTACTTCTCTGCGCTTTCATCTCTTCGGCGCGGGGAATGTGCTTTGATGACGCCGCACGCCGTTACGACGTTCCTGCTCAGCTGCTGAAGCTGATCGCGGAAGTTGAGTCCGACATGAACCCGACGGCGATCAATCGAAATGAAGGCGGTTCCGAAGACATCGGAGTAATGCAGATCAACACCGGATGGCTCCCTGTGCTGAAAAAATTCGGCATCAACCGCGAGGATTTGTTTGACGCTTGCACAAACGTCATGGTTGGCGCATGGGTGCTTCACCAAAATATCGAACGCTATGGCTACACCTGGGAAGCGATCGGCGCCTATAACGCAAGGTCTGCCGAAAAAAGGTTCCGCTACATCAAGCGGGTGTACGCACGTCTGAAGCGGGGGGAAACACAGAATGGCTGAGGCACCAACCCGATTTATCAGTTCCGGACGAAAGGACGGGGCTGCCGTCGATCTATTGAATCGTACATTTGAAGACGCTGCGCGTCGAGGAGCGTCCGATGTTCACTTCGATGACACGGACGATGGACAGACTCTCATTCGCTTTCGTATCGGCGGTCTCCTGGAAGACATCGAAAAGATCGATCGCCAATTGATGCTTATGTGTGATAGCAAAATCCGAGCGTTCTGCCAGTTATCGCTTCAGGAAAGAATGATCCCTCTGGATGGGCGAATGTTCATCGACGTCGATGGCGGGATGGTGGATATGCGGGTTTCCATTATGCCGAGCCGAACTGGCCAGTCCATCGTCTGTCGCTTGCTGGACCAAAAGAATGCGGCCCGTACCTTGCAAAGCGTGGAAATGACAGATGAAGTTCGATTTGCACTCGATGAGGTGTTGAAAGAGCCGAACGGGCTAGTCGTGACTTCGGGACCGACCGGGAGCGGCAAGACGTCGACGCTGTATGCAATGCTCAATGCATTGAATACGCCTGAAGTAAATATTATTACCGTTGAGGATCCGGTCGAATATCGACTTGATCGGGCCACACAGGTTCAGGTGAGTGAGAAGCTCAGTTTTGCGATGGCTCTTCGGTCAACACTGCGCCAGGACCCTGACATTATTCTCGTCGGAGAAATACGCGATGCCGAGACTGCAAGGATAGCGGTTGAGGCGGCAATGACCGGCCACTTGGTGTTGGCGACGACACACGCCAATGACACGTCGACCACGTTAACCCGTTTGGTGGATCTTGGCGTGGACCCGTTTACGCTAGGCGCTGTGCTGCGGGCGGGACTTGCGCAGCGCCTAGCGCCTAGGCTGTGCGAATGCTGCGTTCGCCCACATGAGTTGACTCGGCTGGAGCAAGACTGGCTGCAAGACTTCGCGCCAGAGCATGCGGCCGCACAGTTCTACACCGCTGACGGCTGTGACGCCTGTGACCACAAGGGATCAAAAGGGCGACTGCCGGTGTTCGAAATGGTAGTCGGAGACCATGAAGTACGGCTTGCTGTGCAGAAAAATAGCCGTGCTGACATGATCGCCGCTGCGCATCGGCAACCTCAGTTTGAAACCCTGATTGAAGCTGGGTTGCGCCTAGCCGTAGCGGGGCAAATCTCTTTGCATGAAGCACGCCGGCTGTCTTCAAATATCGACAGGAGCACGCAACGTACCGGCACGGTTCCATCCGCATCGCTGGTCTCGAGCGGTCATGCTGCCTCAAGCACGGTTGTTCATCTGGAGGCCGCTGCATGAATCGCCGTGATTTCGTACTCGGACTTGGTGCACTGGCGGCCACAGGAAGTGCCTTTGCAAATAACGAGGGGCGTGGACCGTTTGATACAGTTGGTCCGCACAAGGCAGACGCAAGAACAGTCTACGAATTTCTCTCCTTCTCCTGTCCGTATTGCCAGCAGTACCACGAAGCGATTGCCGCTTGGGGTAGATCAATTCCTGTGCCCGTGAAGTTCGAGCCGGTGCCAGTGGTTGTTGATCTCGAGACGTTTAAGGCTGCACGCGCGTTCTATTCGGTTTTGAAGGCGGCGCCATCCCAGATCGACATTTATACCCGCGTAGCGCTTGAAGGCTATCGGCGCGGTTATACAGATATCGCGGCCCCAGAGATTCTTCACCAAGGCGGAGTCAACCGTAAGGCATTCGACCAGGCATGGAAGTCACCCATGGTTAAGACGTCGATTGAAACGGCAATGGCGCTAACAGAAAAGTACGCAATCGCAGTAACTCCCTCGATTGCCATTGGTGGCACCACTGTGTTGCATGCGGATCACGTTAACGGTGATTACGGGATGCTGATGAAACTTGCCAGCGGCTTTGTTTCACGATTGCTTGAAAGATAAATATGCGGATTTACATAGCTGTTCTGCTTGCTGCTTTGGTGCTGCCGGCGCAAGCCCAAGAGGCGGTTAAGCCAACTCCGGAGTTGGAAAAGGCGATGAGTCGCTTCAATGGTGCGCTGAAGGTGGAAGCGTGGTTTCGGGGACCAGGAAACTTGACCGGGGTTGCCGCGCGATTTAACGGGCAGCCTATGGTGTTCTTTACTGATCCAGAAGGGCGATACATGTTAACCGGAGCTGCCGTCGAAATGAATAGCGGCAAAAACCTCATCGCTGAAGCGACAACAAAATATTTTGCAAATTTCGGGATAGCCGCGAAGGCGCTTTCGCCTCTGCCGTCTCCGGAAAAATCATCGATTGATAAGGCTAAGCTGACGCGATTCACTGCCATTCACCAGGGGAGTGGGAAGAGCGGCAAGGTGGCCTATGTGATTTTTGACTTTGGCTGCGAGTACTGCATGTCGCTCTATCACGCGATTTCAAAAGAGAGCCTCACGGGGGAAATCCGGTGGGTGCCTGTGGCATTGTCCGGAGATGTAGCGGCCACCAAAGCGGCCCTCGCCATAGGGTTTGGAAAGATGGATGCTGCTCTGGCCTTGGAAGGAAAGCAGCTTAAGGATGTAGTACTTGAGAGCAAGGAAGCTCTTGGGCGTGGAGCTTTAGCCGTAGAAAACAACACGGTGCTGTCCAAGGACATGAACATTGGTACAACGCCTTATTTTATCTATGAAGTGAAAGAAAATTTGTTTGTGCATTCAGGGTATGCGACGGCAGACAAGATACTCGAAGCGCTGGGGGTTCGGTAATGCATCAATGGACTGTTTTACTTGTAGCAATAGCGCTTGTGGCGTGCTCTACAAATGGGGCAATAAACACCGATTTAGTAGATGCGGAGAACGATGTGCGGATGACCGTCCGCAAGGTTGAAATAGCAAGCGATGTCGTGACTATCCGGCCTGATTATCAAATTGTGATTGGTGCCAGCACAAGGCTCATGCCTACAGACCGGTGGGTGACGTGGGAGAAAACTGGGCAATCAGAGGCGCGCAGAGTCAACACAACGCCGGCGCCGGGACGCACGCAATCACTGCCTGTGGTCCAGAGGGCAAGCAAGAATGTAAAGTCGATCGACCAGACGCTCTTCTTGAACGAGGCGCATTTTGATTTTGGCTCCGCGTCACTTTCGTCGAAAGCCAAAGAACTGCTCGATCAAGCGGCTGCGGAAATGCAGCAACTCTCACCAAAGCGATTGTCGGTGATCGGTCATACGGACAGCATTGGAAATGAGGTGGCAAATCAGCGTCTTTCTGAGCGTCGCGCCGAAGCTGTATTTGCGTACCTAAAAACGAAAGGGGTCAATGTCGATGCCGTTGAGCGAGTTGGGTTTGGTGAGCGGGCGCCTGCGGCGGATAACGCGACTACCGAAGGGCGCAAGAAGAATCGCCGAGCCGAAATCATGGCGACTGTCAGCAAACAGGAGAAATAAGTAATGGAAGAAGTCGAAATTCCTCATTACATCGATGCGCAGCCTCAAATCTTTTTTTGGGAACTGGACGAGTTCGCACCCGTTATTTTTTTCATGGGCATTGGCATCGCAACCGACACCCTCACAGCCTGGGTTCCGATCATCATACTTTTCACGTATGTTTTCCAGCGCTTTAAGACAAGTCAAATGGAAGGGATTCTGATGCACCTTGTTTATTGGTACGGGATTCTGCCAATGAACAAGGTGTTTAAAAACGGCATGAGTCGGGAGTTCATATCGTGAAGCTTTCATTTCTTGGTAAGACATGGAACGCCGCGCTGCGAAACAGTACGTATATGCTTGTTTCGAATGTGATTCTCGTCGTTCTGCTATTCATTAGCGTCACGCGAAATTTTGACAACCACGAGCGGGTGGTTTTACTCCCACCGCATCTCGACAAGAAGGTGGAGATAGCGTGGGAAAACGCAAGCGGCGAGTATCTTGAGTCCTGGGGCCTATATGTGGCAACTCTCATTGGAAATATTACCCCAAAAAATGTGAAGCTCGTTGCTGATTCACTCGGGGCATTTGTCGACGCCTCGATCTATCCAAAAGTTCGTACAGATGTCTTGTCGCTTGCGGAAGATCCTGTCTTCCAAAAAGCCAATGCGATCAACTACTTTGCACCTGACCGCGTCATCTTTGAAGTGGACGCCGAGAAGAACAAGAAGGTGTTCGTCATTGGGCAACTCATCACTTCTAGCTTTGAACCTTCCGCGGTCCAAAGCGGCAATCGATCTGAAAACAGGTGGGTTACCTATGAGATGACATTAGAAATGCGATCAAGTCGTCCATGGATTACCGCGTTCACCAGCTATAAGGGAAATCAGCCGCATACGATGAAGTGGCTAGCGACGCAACAAAGCGCGCAGCCGAAGACGCAACCGGAGAACGCACAATGATTCGCCAATTATTACTCGCGCTCAGTCTTTTGATCGCAGGGCTCAACTGCGCCCATGCCGAGCCGCGCATACCGACGCCAAAATCCACCGCCCAGGAGATGATGGACCAGGCTGAAAAGGCATTGGAGGTTGAAGAGGAAGTAACACCTGCAAGCAAACCGATTGTCGTCCCTGGAAAGAAAAGTGCTTCGCCCCCTCCAACAAAACCTGGTCCGATGGTTCAAGGCGCAGGTAATGGTGGCGCTTCGAACGACTCCAGTTCCGCTCCGGTAAAGATCGTTCCGGGGTCGGGTACGAGTAAGACTAGCCTTGCGCCCGCCCAATACGGACGAGGTGAGCCACACCAGTCGGTAATCGCTGGAGATGGCGGGGCAGATCGTCAACCTCAGGTATCGACGCGCACTCCTGTATCAAGCACAGGATTGCCCGGGCTTGGAACTCCGGTTGGCGTGGCTGGGATGGCGCCCGTCAAGCCGATTCCGTTGCAAGTGCAAAATGGGGTAAACGAGTTTGTCCCTGTATCGACACGTTTCCCAAACCGGATTCAAACTCCGTTTTTCGCTCCCAAAGTTGTTGACTTTAGTCTGACCCAGTTTGATACGGTAGGCGGCGATGTCTATATCGTGCCCAAGGGGGCGGGACCGATCGGGATTTACATTCGCGAGGATAACCGCCCCGATTCTCCAGTCATTGCATTGACGCTTCTTCCGAAGGACATACCCGGACAAACGATTATTGCAAATATCGACGGGGGATATCGTGCGTCGAGGTCTGGCTCAAAGGGAAATGAAGAGGCAGCGGTTTCCAGCTACGAAGAACTGCTCCGCAAAATCATGCGTCGCGTGGTGCTCGAAAAGGCACCTTCTGGCTATACAGAATCGCCACTCGAAATCGGCTCGGCGACTATCGGTCCGCTGCGCGTAGTTCCGGAGCGTCAATATTCCGGTAGTACCTTCGACATTTATCGGTATCGCATTCGCAATACTGCGAAGGAATCCTTCGAACTGTCAGAAGAAAGCTTTTACCAAGCAGGAGTAAAAGCGGTCGCGTTTTTTCCACTGTTGCGTCTGGAACCCGGGCAAACGACGAAAGTGTTTATCGTGACCGGGAAGGCGGGAGTTGACGATGACCGTTAAAGACTATTGGGTCAATTCGTCACCCAATGTGAAGCGTTTCATTATGGCTGGTGCTGCATTGTCTGTGTTTGTCGTGTTTGGCAGTTTCGTCGCCTACATGGATAGAAGCAAACCGAAGGCTAAAGTCGACAAGACGACTTCGAACACCAATGTCATGATGCCGTCGCGCAGGAATACAGACGCAGAGGCCATGGCCGCTTCTAACGAAGCTTTGAAACGAAGAATTCAGCAACTTGAGACGGACCGCAAAGCCGATAATGCCGGCAGTCAGGAACAAATCAAACAGCTTCGTGAATTGATGCATGGCGGTGATTCGGTCCATCGAGAAATGTCCGACCTTAAATCCCAAATCAGCCAACTCACAAGGAAGCTGGAGGAAACATCGCAAGCTACAGCGAACTCATCTTCGCGGTCAAAGAGTCCGCCTTTGTCTCCGTCGAAAATAGAACCGCTGGAAAAAGTCATCCCACGATCGGGATCTGCTAACACCTTACAGAACGATGGCACTTCAGCCGAGAAGGTTGGAATGCAGGCGGAAAAGCCGGCGCCGGCCGTCCAAGAAATGAAACTTCGGATCATTGGAGGAGCGAGCGGAGGGGGTGATGCAAAAGCGGGTAACAAGACTGGGATAGGCTCTAGTACCGCCGGTGAAGTGGAAACCAAGTCAGCAAACAGTGATGCGGACTATGTGTATCTGCCGATGGGCGCGATGATTCAGGGTGTTCTACTAAACGGCTTGGATGCTCCTACATCCGGCGCCGCGCAAAAAAATCCGACACCTGTCGTAATTCGTGTCAAACACGATGCCATTCTCCCCAACCGCGCGCGAATGGACATTAAGGAATGCTTCATCCTTGCCAGCGGATATGGCGTGATGAGTACCGAGCGGGCTAATCTCAGAACGGAAGGGATCTCCTGTGTTCGGGAGGATGGCGGTGTGGTGGAAACGAACCTCGATGGCTATGTGATAGGCGAGGATGGCAAGGTGGGATTGCGGGGGCGCCTGGTAAGCAAGCAAGGGTCGATGATCGCCACATCGCTTGCTTCCGGATTCCTCAGCGGAATCGGAAAGTCGCTTCAGCCGACCGGAGTCGTAGGCGTCAATCTCAACCCGGGGGCGCTCGCGCAGACGCAAAGCGTTGATCTAGGCACGTCATTTGAGTCCGGCTTGCTCGGTGGCGGATCGAACTCGCTCAATCAAATTTCCAAATTCTATTTGGACATCGCAAAAGAAATGGTTCCTGTCGTCGAAATCGATGCTGGGCGTCCTGTGACGATCGCGCTTTCCCGCGGCGGTCGTTTGCGTTTCAATCGTAAGTGAGAACTTCAATGCGCACCAAAATCTTGTTCGCTGTACTTTGTCCGATATTGGTAGGGGCATGCTCAACAACCCCATGGAAATCCGACTATTCCTGCCCTGGCATGTCCAGTGGTGTTGTCTGCAAGTCGCCAATCGAGGTGTACAAGTTGACCGAAAACACCGATCGGCTGACTCGCGACGGTGCTAACGATGGAGATCAGTCAGCTAGTGCGCTTTCATCCGGATCGACTTCGGCGAAAGCATCATCACTTTTCCTGCCGAGCCAAATAACGGCTGGTCAATCGTTGCCAAAAGAAGCATTACCCGTCCTTGAGCCGGCAAGGGTAATGCGGATATGGATAGCACCTTATATCGACGCCAAAGAAGATTTGCGGATGCCCGGTTACGTACTCACAGAAGTTACGCCGCGGCGGTGGTCATTTGGCGAGGCTGCCGCCTTGAAAACAAAGCCTCTACTTCCTCTTCAGATGGAATTCCAGAGCCGAAATCAACCTGATGCTGATGGCGCCAGTATCGAAGTCGGCGAAGAGGCAAAGACATTGACTCCAAGGGGCTTGATCCAGGGGATGCAACAACAATCTGGCTCTAGCAAGCAGCCCGGGCAACAGAAATAAACCAGTGTTTCCGTGACGTCGTTAGTGAGTTGATGGAAACGACGAAAACTCACACGTGGACGTGTTTTTCGATGATCCGCAATAGGCGTGCAACAGATAGGCTATCAGTGATCTGACGCGATGTCGTTTCCTCATTTGTCGCCAGTCAGTCTCGTATTAACAAACACCTTTGCGGAGAAGAAGAAATGAAAACTAACCTGAATGCCAAGCAGCTTGTTGTCCTGGCGTTGACTCTTTGTGCGTGCGGCGCAGCCGTTGCCGGTACTGGGGGTAACGCCGAATTCGGCCCAGTCTATACCATGATCCAAGGTTGGTTTCAGGGAACGCTGGGCAAGATCATCGCATTGAGCGCCATGGGCGTCGGCTTGGCGTGGGGCGTTGTGAAGCAGTCAATCATGGCAGTCGTCACAGGAATCGGTTCTGGACTGGGCGTTTATTACGGCCCCACTGTAATCGATAACCTCGTTGTCGCAACTCTCCCGTTGATTAATTAATCAGGGGATATCCAAGTGGGTGTTCGTTCCAGAATTGCCTCGATGCTCCGGCGCGAGAGGATCGAGGTGGATTTCCCGCCTTTGGCCAATGAGCTTGATCACTCCCTGTTCCTGCTTGAAGGGGCGGGGAATGAGCCTGGCTACTTGGGGTCTATGTTGTATGGCTTTCCCGTGGCCGGCTTGGACGAGACAACACTGGATCGGTTGCGAGGCGCCCTTTCAAATGATATTCCGGCTGGCTCGTTCATTCAGATCTCCTTGTTGTCGACACCTGACATCGAGACATTTGTTGACACGTATCGCTTAGGGCGGGATGTCAGTCAACTTCAGAATCTGACTGACGAGCAGCGCGCATTGCTCGATGAGATGATCGAGAACCGCTGCGATCTTTTCACAAGAGGAAAGGAAGTTCCTCTTGTTTCTGCATCGGGCGTTAAGTGCAATACCACCATGGCGATGGTGTCGATTAAAGTTCCTTTAAAAGATGTGCTGCCGCGCGAGCGGGAAGTCAAAGAAACAAGCTCCCTAGTATCAAAAATCGCCGAGTCGATGGCCACATTTGGCCTCCAGTTGCAACGCGCGGATGCAGGGAAATACCTGAAGACCCTGCGTCGCATTCTCAAAATGCACGAAGCGTCTAACGAGGATTATGACCAGACACAGCTGCTCCGTGAGCAAATCATGGGGCCAGGAGACAAGGCCAGCCTCGCCGACCGTTCAATTCAAATTAATGACACGCATATTGGTGTGTTATCGGTAAAAAGGCTGCCCAAGCACGCGCGCTTGACCATGATGAATCATTTCATCGGCGACCCGCGTGGCCTGGGCAACCAGATTACCGAACCGTTCATGATGACGTTGACACTTCATTATCCTGACCAGGCGAAAAAAGGTGCTGCGATCAGGAGGAACTCGCAGATAGTCAACTATCAGGCGTACGGGCCGATGCTTCGATGGGTGCCACGGCTCGCGTACAAAAAGCACGGGTTTGACATCATGCTCCACACCATGGAAGAAGGTGCTGTCCTAGTGGAGATGAATTTTACGCTCTGTATGTTCGCGCGAGATGAAGAGGCTCTGGGCAGACTCATGAGTGCGACGAAGACGTACTACGGTTCGTTCGGACTGGAGATGGCGGAGGATCGCTACGTATGCTGGCCGGTATTTTTTAATACCTTACCGCTGTTCCCTTCCGCTGAATCGATTCGTCTAACGCATCGATTCCATTCCATGGCAGTGAAGCATGCCGTCAATTTCGCCCCCATTCTCTCGGAATGGCGTGGTACCGGCGATGGGGGCGCGGTGATGCTCCTGTCGCGTCGCGGACAACCAGTGCTGTTCGATTTATACGATTCCGACACCAATTACAACGGAATCATTATCGCCGAATCACGTGGCGGAAAATCATTTCTTACCCAGCAGCTTATCGTTGACTACCTTTCTAAGGGAGGGAAAGTCTGGGTTATTGATGTGGGCAGGTCGTACTACAAGTTATGTAAGGCACTCGGCGGGACGTTCATTTCATTTAACAACGATAGCGACATCATTCTGAATCCCTTCACCGAAGTGGAGGATATCGACGAGGAGTTGGATCTCCTCAAGGCGATTCTGGCCAAGATGGCGACGCCCAATGGCGAACTGGAAGATTTCCTGCTCGGGCGGCTGGAGGAAGCGATCAAGGCGACATGGAGCCGGCTGCAGAACACAATGACGGTCAGCGACGTGGCCATGTATTTGAAGTCACAGGCAGAGGTGGCCGTGCAGCGCCTGGGCGACATGCTGTATCCCTTCACTCGGGAAGGCGGGTACGGGTCATGGTTCGATGGTGAAAACAACCTCAACTTTAATAGCAACTTCGTAGTGCTGGAATTGGAAGAGCTGAGCTCCAAGAAGTCTCTGCAGCAGGTTGTACTGTTGCAGCTAATCTCCAAGATTCAACATGAAATGTTCGTTCAGGAATCCAGCGGCGGACGATTCCCCCAAATGGTTGTCGTGGACGAAGCCTGGGATCTTCTCAATGACAAGGGAATGGCCCGCTTCATGGAAAAAGGATATCGTCGGTTCGCCAAATATCACGGGTCTGCACTTGTCGTCACCCAAACGATCAACGATTTGTACAACAGTCCAAGCGGCCAGGCGATCGCGTCTAACTCGGCACATATGTTCATCTTGTCGATGACAGGCGAAGCGATCGAGGAAGCGAGAAAGAATGGGCGTATCGCTATCGGAGATTACGGCTTTCACATGATGCGATCAGTTCATGTCGTGCCGGGCAAGTACTCCGAAGTTCTCATCTATACAAAAACGGGATGGGGGGTATGTCGGCTTGTTGTAGATCGACCGTCACAGGTTCTTTACTCGACCAAGGGGCCAGAGCGAAACGAAGTCATTGCGGCGATGGAGCGAGGAGTGCCGGCTTTGAAAGCGGTACATGAATTTATCGAAAGGAATGGATGATGATGGGACGTCTCATACGCTCGGCTCAAGCAGCCGGAGTTTGCGCAGTATTGGCGGCAGCGTTGGTGGGTTGCGGCACGCTGGCACCGACGCCGAACTGCGTTACTGAGGTCAGGGATGTCGGTCATATTCTTGCGTCAAAATTGTATGCCGGCATGCCCGAACAGGAGATGGACAAACCAGTAGTGGTCACCAGCATCGCCAACTTGGATGATGTCAACGAGGTGAGTCCACTTGGGCGCCTGGTAAGTGAACTCGTCGGATCGCGCTTATCCCAGATGGGGCTGAAAATTGCTGAGCCACGCATGCGTTCTGGGATTGCTATGACAAAATCAGGTGAGCAGGTGTTGTCCCGCGAGGCAAAGGAGCTTGCGACCAAGGTCAATGCCTATGCCTTCGTCACTGGCACTGTCGTCCGGATGCAAGGGCGCTACTACTTCAATGCCCGCTTGATCCGGGTGAAGGATGCACAAGTGCTCGCGGCTTACGATGTCTGCTTGACAGGAAAAGTTAAGGAGGCGGGCCTGTGATGACAGAAGCAACGTCCGATTCAATCGTAAAGCCAGTGCGCACCATTGGCCTGGCTAGCCTGATCATTGCCTGTGTGCTGACGTCCATGGCAACAATAGCCATCAATATGTGGTTAATGCGAGATGTGGCCGCCGGTGGGAAGAACAATGTTGTCTACATTGATTCGCGTAGGCTGATTGACGCAAAGGCGCTGGAGATCAGTGCGCGCAACATCGGCGAGGAAGATGGTGCAAAAGAAGGCGTCACCTTTGCCGAGGCACTAAAGTCCCTGGTCGCTGAATATCATGCAAAGGGTATTACGGTACTCAACGGCGCTGTTTTACTATCCGATAACGAAGAGAACGACATCACAGTTGATGTCGCGAAACGGCTTGGGGTAGATCTGGACATTAAAGGACAGTTCTATGCTGCCAGTCGCGATAAGTAAAAACCCGCGATCTGACATGCCATGGCGCACCGTTTTGGTTGCATACAACATCTTGTTGGCTGTTTTTCTCGGGTGGATTTTCGCCTATAACGTGCTCGATTTTCCGTATAAGTTGGGAGCGGACGGCCAGAAGGTACGTTGTCTACCGTGGTCGGTCTTTATCATTAAGGATAGAAGGCCGGACCACATCGCTAAAGGCGACTTGATCCAATTTCGCGGCGGCGACGTTGGCTATGGGTTGAGCGGTTTGCTTTGGGTCAAGATTGTCGGCGCTGTCCCTGGCGATACAGTCGAGATAAAGAACGATCAGCTTTTCGTCAACGGAGTGTTTTACGACAAGCTATGGCTACTGAAGACGCTTCGTAAAGAGTCCGGCTATTTCGATAAGACATTCGTTGTCCCTCCCGGCGAATACCTCATGCTAGGGACGGCGCAGGAGTCGTTTGACAGCCGGTATTGGGGCACCATCAAGAAGGAACAAATCATTGGCTCAGCGATTCCACTCTTTTAGGTCCGCAATTCTCGCTCTGTTGCTGGTTGCCGGGACGTCGACCATGGCTGTTGCTGACGAAGACCGAGCATTTCTGCAGTTTCTTGCGGATAAACAGGTAGAGGTCGAACAGGCAGCTTCGTCGCGCGGTGGTTCAGCCAGTGTTAGCCCTGCTGACTTATCTGAAGCGAGCGAGATCGCCAACTACGCACGACAAGCGGGGTTGAGAGCGACTGGCGCCACATCGCTACCAGGGAAGTATTCCCAGTTTAAAACCCTTGTCTTTATTACTCTCGGGATGCCGGAAAAGACTTTGCGCGCTCTGTTTCGCCAAGCCGCAGGTAGTCCGCAAGTCGGATTCGTGCTGCGAGGGATGGCGTCGCCCGACATCTACCGTGAGATCAAAAAGATACGTGACCTAATGTCCAAGGAAGGCGAAGCGATTGTCTTTGTTGATCCGATCCTGTTTAAGAATTATCACGTTGATCGCGCACCCTTTACGCTACATAAGGCTGGTGACGGCCGTTGGTATGGCCTTTGGGGTGAAATCGCAATTGAAGGTGCAAAGGAACTCATTGAAAAGGGACAGGGAGGAAGAACTCGTCCGCCGGTCGGTCCCCTGTATTCGATCAAAGAGCCCGATATGCTTGAACAGATGCGGAAAAAATTCGATTCTGCAGATTGGACAAAAGTGGTTGAAGGCGCGAAAAAACGAGCGCTGCAAAGCGAAATCAATTATCCGTTACCGCCTGCGCCTAGCGATCGCGTCCGCCTGGTCGACGTGAGTACACGCTTGCAACGAGATGTCGTTGGTCCAAAAGGCGAGATCCTGGCCAAGGCAGGAACCATAATTAACCCGCTCGAACATGTGTCATTGGATTCGCGTTATGTTGTTTTCGATCCGACGAGTCGACATGAAACGGCAATCGTCGCCAAGTGGAAACGAGAATACCCTTCAGTGACCTTGATAGCGACGCACTGGGACACGAAATTGGGAGCGAAGTTTGACTCTCCGGTATATGTCTTGGACCCGCTACTGAAACGTCGTTTTCAGGTAGAACATACACCCAGCTTGATCGAGCAGGATGGCTTCAAGATCCGTGTAACGGAAGTCAGGGCTCGTCCATGAAAAAGCTTCTATGCGCATTGCTCCTTTTTGTAAGTACATATGCTGGTGCAGTGAGTGAGATTGATAACGTAACCTGTCCGAATGCGAACATTTGGGGGTCACGGCTGTTTGGCAATATCTGCTGGTCGCAGCTCTACCCAATCCGGCTCGCTGGAATCGACTTGTTTGGAGACATCGCGCCGCCAGATGCGTCGAGACGTCCAATTTGTGCTTGTGGAGGGAACCTGTCGCAAGGTCAACTTCCGATGATTGGCTTCACCGTTGGTCATTGGCGGCCGGTTCGGATTATCGAGGCGGTGCGCAAGCCATGGTGCCTGCCTTCGATGGGGGGGATCAAACTGGCAAATACCGCTTTGCGCGGGGACGTGAACTTGACCGGTGGAGTGTTAGATTCGCGGACAAGTGGTGAAAAAATCGGTTTCTATAATATCAATTTGTATTTTGCCGATTTTCTTTCGATGTTTAATTTGCTAAACGCGCCAAAATGTAATCCGGGAGGAATGGTGGATTTCGACCTGGCGCAAACCTCAGCCTTTTATCCAAACTGGACCAATGAAAAGCTTGCGGCAGTAATTAATCCTGAAGTTTCGTTACTCGCATCACTCGGCTTGCCATTACTGCAGCCAGCTGACTGTCTAGCTACCTCTGCGTCCGGGACGGCCGTAGATGAATCTTTCTTGACTGCCGGATGTTGGGGGCCATTGGTGCCATACACGGGCATGGTGAGGCCTGCTACCAGTCCTCCCGAAATGTGGCTACTCGCCAGCTCACGCTTTCTTGGCATGCTGTCGCGTCTGGGGATGATATCGAAAACAGTCGGCACGGACGCGCTGTGCCGGCCGGAGCCGATGCCGATCTTGAAAAAGACTCAGTACGTCTTCCAGATGCTGTATCCGGTACCGCAATCCAATGGCGGCAACGTAGCGCCTTCACCTCCGCAGGACACCACAAACAGCGGAACACAGGTTCCAGAACTTGACCTGACCGACATGTCTGATCGATGCACAACACCAATCGGCGACACAACCTTGAAGGCAATGGAATACCGATCGCGCCCAGCAATTGGTGAGGATGGGATATTTCTACTCTGGCAGTGGGTTGATTGTTGCGCCGGCATTACTCCCTAGTTACAAATTGATACCCATAATGAATAGAGTTGGGGACATATGCAGGAGGGTGTCTCCGTGCTCGCCTGACATGCATTGCGCATAGAGATCGTTTGGAAGGGATAAAGTCTGTTGGGAAGGATGGCGCAAGAGCTGGAGTTCAAGGGCTCGTAAAATAATGCACCTGCGCGCAAAGTCTGTCGGGATGGGCAAGGCGACTTCGCGCGAGCAGGCGGCGTAAGTAAAGCATCACAAATCGGCTACGAGTTAGGCTTCAGACCTCGCATGCATTAAAGTTAAATATCAAACGGCGCACAAATTTGCTGCGCTTTCTCATCGGGATGTTTGTGGACGGCCGCACCGTCGACCACCAGGTCATCCAACAAGCGCTGTCACTATTCGTCGATCGAGGCACCTCCACGTAATTCCGACGTCGGCTGCCGAGGTGGCTCAGCGGACTTTCCTGCCTGTCTGGCCAAACGCCGACAGACTTTAATACAACCCGACAGACTTTAATACAACCCGACAGACTTTATTCCTTTCGATCCTGATCAAGAGTGATTGTAAGGAATAAAGTCTGTCGAAAATGACAGTGATAACTCTTTGATTTCACAAGAGGCTGTCAGTCTCGTAGGTAGTGAAATTTCCGTGTTTGAGAAAATGGGCACCTGGGGGCATCTTTCGATAGATCACGATGGGCATTATTGTGGCTAACTTCTATCCTTATGGAAGGCTCATCATTTTTCAAAAAAGCGGCAGCGTTAACCGCCCTTATTCCCGCACTCAGCTTCGGATTCGATTCGAACTTAAGTCCGGCTGCGCGTACCGAAGCGGCCTTTGTTTCAGTAGGGTCGAGGCCTGAATCAATAGCGTATCTGGAAGAGCAAGCTGCTCGGAATAATCCGTACGCGTATTTCTATCTTGGCGTCGCGCTTGAACTCGGACGTGGGGTTCATAAAAATCATGAAATGGCTCTTGAGCACTACAGGGTAGTGGCCGAGAAAGTGAAGGAGGCTGCATTTAACGCCGCTCGGCTGCACTATCGCGCGGGTCGCACGGATGAGGCACTCTCGTATTTCGTCTTAGCCGCTGGCGGCGAGAAGGTCGATGGAAATGAACGCGCAATGGTGATGCTCGGCCGCATATACGAGAGCGATGGTAATCCGACGAACCGAAATTACATTGCCGCGGCGAGATGGTATGAGGCTGCTGCACGCCGTAGAGATCCCGTCGCCGTGGGAAAAATGGGCGAATTTTTGCTGTATGGCTTGGGGAGGCAAATCAATACGCGCGACGCCAAGATTTATCTCGAACGTGCTGCCGACATGTGGAATCCAGAATCCCAATACTTGTTAGGAGAGATGTTTTCCAAGGGGATGGGCGTGCCAGTGAATAAAACTGAAGCCGGCAAATGGTTTCTAGTCGCGGCATCCCATTCGGCGGACTACCAAAAACGCAGCAAGAACTATCTGAGCGGCCTCTCGCCGATGGAAAGTGGTTCCGCGCAGCGCATGGCTGAACTTTGGATTTCAGCTCACGCAAAGCCATCGCCAATCGACTACCTCGGTATTATTGACAGGATACGCTGATGGTTCGGATGAAGACATTCCTGGTCTGGTGTTTGATTGCACTACAGGTATGGGTGCCTATAGCGTTTGAATGGCGTGGAGCAATCGCGTTCGCCGATGACGTGGTGAAGAATGCAGGCGAGGGGCAAACCTTTGGCAACACTGTGTTGCGGAACCAATTCACTACCATCCGCAACACGACGCTCGTGGATCAACATGTCGATGGAAATAGTACAACCGATTTCGGCAATGGCCAAGCACGGATCAATCTTCAGGAATTCGGATTGGGTGGAGACGCTAATCAGGCCCGGCAAACGCTTAGTAACGCGTACAACAATCCTGCAACGCTGAACGACGACGCGCGTCAAGCCCGGCGCGATATGCAAGAGCGCGGGTGCCGAAACACTACCTTTGCGCACGAAAGAACCAGCACGGTGCTGACAGTTACACCTCTTAGGCGCACTCTTGTGGTCTATCCGGATGGGCGAACAGAAAATCAGGACACTCCAGATACAAGCTTCTTAGGAATAGTCAATGTCAAATATCCGACGATCGGGTATATGCGATCGTGGTATCAAATTGTGCAAGCCCCGGAGGTTGGCTCACCTGGTCTCGTTCTGCACTATAGCGCGACACCGTTCACTGTTCCAAATGACGGATCCTTCTTCACCTTCAATCACCAAGTCATTGGCAGTGCGGGTAATCCCGTTGTCGTTGATTACGGGAATCGAGAAGATGGATATGCGACCGAGACCCTCGTATATGCCAATGGCGGCCCGATCCAGGTAAAGGCAGATTTATACCGAGTCAACAAGGCGTTTTTCCCACAGCCGTCCGCAGGATGCCCCCTCGACCCTGCAAGTTGCATCGTAAGTGGTGTCAATTTTTGCGGTTCGCCTGGTCTGGGAGTGTTAGACGTCTTCCGACCTGGACAGCGCCACAAAGACAACGCGATGAGTACTTTGCTTTCTGCGGTCTCCGGCATTCAATATGATGAAACGGATGCAGATCTATCCGCCACAGTGAACCGAGGAACGCAAGTGCTGAACGGCTCGGACCCAGTATTTACTGAACTGTTTACGGGGTGTACCGAAACCGCGAACTTCACAACCAATACCGTGACAGTGCGCAATACACAGATAAAGACTTGCTCGATGCCCCTGGTCGACCTGCAATTGACCTGTAATGGGACGCGCGGCACGCACTTCGTGTATTTGCAAGAATCGACGGTTCTTACCGCGTCGTTTTTTCAGCGGATACAGGTTCCAATCATCGACCCGATCACAGGTCAACAGGCAAAAGATAAGAACGGGAATCTTGTGTTCACCGAACAGGATATTCCAGCGGTATATTCAGGTTCGGTCGATATCGGCTTTCCTACATTCGGTGGTGCAAATAGCTGGAGCACGTCGCCCGATGCAAGCGGTTACTACGTCTCGTACTCTGCCTCTCCATTTACGCTAAACACGAGTGAGCATTTTCCGTATGACGTCACAGTCTTGTCCGACGGAGGGGCGTCTTCAACGGTGTCAAGTTATGGATCCAAATCTGACAATTGGAAGCTCGTTGGTACGGCATCCGTATCAGGAGCATCCCAGCTTCGTGTGAATGCCAAGCTATACCAAGTCGTGAGCAATAGCATCGTCGGGTGCGATGACTATCTCAGGCATGCCGCCGACGGTTTTTGTCAAGCTGAAATGCAGTGTACAGAAAACCGTGGCCCGTGCACAACGTTGGACGGCGTTTCGTTCTGCGAAGGTTCTGGGCCTGCATCCGGCATAGTGGAACTACTCACGCCATGGGGAATTTCGGACTCCGCGCAACCTGGTGGAGAATTGGGTAATGGAGTTGTCGGGGGCGGTGCTAAGACTTTTCTACCGCGCATGTGCTGGAAGGGAACCGGGACCCGCATGAATTGCGGACAGTCGGTAACCGGCGCCCTTAGCTGTTACAACGACATTAATGGAAACCAGATTTGTGGATCAGTGACTGGTGATGGTTTTGCCGATAATTTTGGGGAGGCCCCACAATATCTCGACGACTGTGCTTCGCCCAACAACAGCCTGTTCGGCAATTCTGCGTGCCGCCTTGTATCGACGAATACTTGTACTGAAGGAGGTGCTGGCCTGTTTTCCGGGACCTGTTACAACCGGACGGTTGTCTATGACTGCGGGACTGTGACGGAAGTGCAGGTACCAGGTGGCGTTTCCTACTCACAGAGTTGCGGCAGTCCGATTCGTTGCCTTGGAACTGAATGCCACAACCCCAAAGGAGAAACCAATGGGGATTTTGGGAAAGCAGTCACCGCTGCAACCGTGGTTGACATGGCCGCACGCGACATGGTTTGCGCCGAAGATGGTCAGCGGCCGACAAGTGTCGGACAAGCACAATGCACTCCATTGATATTTAGTGGGGAGAACTACACCTGCAAGGTTCCAATCGGCAGTGGGATTGGGTTAACTCCTAACTGTTGCAAACAGAGTGATGCGGCAGCAGCCGGTGGTCCAAACGCAATCCGGTACTTACAACTTGTCTTCTATACCTACAAGATGGGAACCGACAAAGCGATGATGTCGGCGCTCGCTCAAGTTCCGGGAATGAGCGGTTTTGCACAAGGGTTTTACTCCAGTACGGGTGGCGTTCAGACGGCGATTGACGGCGCGATCGCGAGTACGAAATCCTTTCTGATGGATGGTGTGTCGACTGCAGCCAAACAGTTCGGGTTTGAATTTACTACTCCGACTGCTCAACCCGTAGTCAAGGATTTCATCCTTAGTGATGGTTCGGCTCTCAATGCGGGACTTTCTCAAGCACAAATGACTTCCTATAACAACTTTCTAATCGAGAATGGGATGGAGGATCTTGCACAAGATCTGTTTGTGGAACAGGGCGGTGAATTGGCTCTTTCGGAAACCGGGGAGCAGGTCTTCCAGACGCTCCAAGGGGTACAAACCTTTTTTATGGTGTATTCAATAGTCAAAATCCTGGGTCATATTATTTTTCAATGTGAAGAGAAAGAACTCAAACTTGGAGTTCAAAAGAATCAACGTAGCTGTCACTACGTGGGATCGTACTGCGCGAAGAAAGCTTTTGGCACTGGATGCATCGAGCGACGTGAAAGCTATTGCTGCTACAAGACTCCACTTGCACGTATCGTCGCTGAACAGATCAGAACAAAGAGTCCACAGGTGGCTGGAGATTATGGATCGGCAAAAAACCCGCAATGTGGAGGATTTACCACCACTCAATTGGCATCGTTCGATTGGTCACTATTAGACACCAGCGAATGGGTAAGCCTGCTTCAGGACGCAGGCCTTATCCCGGACAGCACTGACACCGCTAATACGATGTACGGGCTGAACTCATCACGGGCAGCATTAGAGACCGGACATCAAGCATCGAACGAAATCAACATACAAAATCAGACGATTCAGCGCTATAGCTCATTGGTTGAAACCTACTCCACTCGCAGAACAGACCTCGCATCGCAGCCGGTATGTTACGGAAGTGCGACCGAAATGCCGTGGTATCAACCAGCCCCGACGTCCAGATCATTTGAACTCGATACGGATATGGGTTCGGAAGTGCCAATTAATACTGCTAAGACATTTGATATTAATGTAAATGTCCGAGGCGTACCTTCCAAATTTCTCTTGACTGCATATCGCGTGGACAACTATGGCCAATTGTGGATCAATGGGGTAAAGGTGTTTGAAAATACCATCTATGGGAATTCGGACATGCGAGGTGGGAGAGTCGAAAATGAACGTTTTTACGACTCAGCGGGAAATGACCTCGGGCCGCTCTATGACGATGGCTGTAATCCCGGGTGTAGGGGATTAACACCGAATCTCGACATAACCAGCTATTTTCAGGATGGAGCCAACGTTATCACTTTGGTCTGTGCGAATCAGTTGAATATCGGCCCGTGCGCGATCAAGATCCTGGGTGAGTCTGAAGAAGCGCCTGTCCTTACTAACGGATGCATTGCACCGGATGGATCGGAGACGAATTGATGAGAGCATTAATTTGCATTGCACTGCTGTTCTCCGCTTCGGTGTTCGGACAAACCATTAACCAGAGCTTCTATGGGGCTAAGCAAGAAGGTTGGTTCTTCTACAAGGACCCCAAGGAGATCAAGCGCAAGGACACGGTCATCCCCAAGCCGATTGGGCCGCCTCAGTCGGAAAAGGAAGCGGAAAAGGATGCCCATAACCCAGACAGGATCCCCGCATTCTCGGTGAAATGGTTGCGTGCGAATCTCGACAAGCTACGTGACGTCGCACTGGATGACCCATCGCCGGAGAACGTCCAGGCGTACTACTATGCGCAGCGCGTAATGCTTGATAAGGCGGATCGATTCGCGACCGTCTCACAACAGGTGGTTCTCTCTGATCCCTACTTGGATGAGAACAATAATTTTCCGTTTGCGACAGCGGCTAGGGCAAACGTCCTGCGACTGCAGCAGGACGCGAAAAAGGCTGGATTGAAGCACCTTGCCGAAAAAGCGGGGATTTGGTTCTTCTTCGATTCAAAGTGCTCATTTTGCGCATTGCAAGTCGGCGTCGTGAAGCATCTGGCCAATGACTACGGTTTTTTGGTTAAGGCAATTACTCTCGATGGGAAGACTCTGCCAGGTCTCGACATTCCGGTCGTTCGGGACCAGGGGCAGTTTCGCAATCTCAACCTATCGATGACGCCGACAATCGTCCTGGCTGTACCACCAAAGACCTTTCTCGTCATTAGCCAAGGCGTTTTGTCCGACGAATCTGCCGACGATCGCATTCTCTCCGCGGCCGCAACGCAAAAACTCTTGCCGGCAGAGATGAATAAAGAGATCGATATTTTTTCAAAGGGAATTCTCACTGCGGAAGACCTCAATGCAGAAGAGGCAAAGCGTATCGGAGATGACCCGAAAAAATGGGTCGATTACTTACAAGGCAAGTTGAAATCCAAATATTAAAGGCTCGACATGAATGCAATGCACCGAAAAATCGTCGCCTATGCTGTTGTTGTGTGCCTAGTGTCCCCTGTACAGGCCGGACAGTTGTCCAGTGCAATGGACGGAATGTTTACGGCGACCACGAATCCGCAAGCCTTTCAAACACCATCAATGAGTGGCGTTGCGTTCGGCTCTTTTTCTGCGCGTTTCCCGACGCAAAACTTCAACATCATTGCGTTCGACCCACCCCGGATCAATGCGGGATGCTCCGGGATTGACATGTACATGGGGTCGTTTTCGTTCATCAATGCGGAGCAGCTAAAGACAATGCTCCGTGCGATTGCGCAAGGAGCCGTTGGATTTGCATTCAAAAGTGCGCTCCGTGCGATCTGTGGCATGTGCGAGGCAACGCTCAGCGACTTGCAGCATATTACCCAGCAAATGAATGCGATGGGGAAGAATACCTGTGCTTTGTCGAAAATGACGACGGACTACCTAATGGACAAGGGAGGTATTAAGGAAAAAGCTGAAGGAAGCGAATCCTTGCTAAAAACTGCCCGGGCTCAGGTGCAGGGCTGGTGGAGTGGACTCGAGCAAGCCCGGTCGAATCCTCGTAGCGATCGAGCTAACGAGTACAACGGAAACCTCATCATTCGAGCGCTATATAACTCCCAGGCGACCGAGCGATTCGGTGCATCTGGGGGGGCGACGTTCTATGGAATGGCCGGAGACCTGCCAGAATTGATTATGAACCTCGTCGGTACTCGAATCGTGCCAACTGATGCCAACGATAACAAAACGTGTTCAAGCGACTCGACGGGAAGTGACTGTGCAAAAAACCCAGAAATCCTAATCGGAAAATTAAGTTTCGACCATATTCTCAAGGGGCGAAGCGAAGGGGGGGAGCGTGTGGCGTTCTACAAATGCGATACGAAAAACGCCGAGATGTCTTGCCAACAGCCGACAGAAGGTGATTTTCAGTTCGACGGAACGAAACGGTACGTTCAGAAGATGCTCTTTGGAGAGGACTCCACGGCATTTGCGCCAACTCCCGAGTCGATTATGGGGACGATCCTCCGCGCTGGTCCTGGGTCACTGACGCAACCACAGAAGAATTTCCTCGGGAGTGTACAGTCGATTCCAGTGATGCAAATTATCTACCGGACACAACGCGACCGAAGTGTGGCACAAGCGTTATTAAGCAGGTCGGCAGAGTTTATCGCATCTGAGATGGCCTACAAGATCGTCTTTGAAGCTATACAGGTTACAGAACAGGCATTCTCTCGAAACACAGTCACCATGCCCGTCGATCTACAGCAGAAGGTCGCGTCGTTAAAGGACGATATAACGAAAAAGGGATATCCAAAAACGGAAGAGATTTTCAGTATGCTGGTTAGCATCGAAAATCTGCAACAAGCAATGGAAAAGCATTACCCGAAGGCTGATGGAATGACCTGGTTGAAGAGGTAGGTATGTCGATCACAATTTACTCATTAGGGGATCATGAAACGATCCGGGCTGCACTCACTGGTGTAGTGATGATTTTCGATCCATCAAAAGAAATGCTTACGGGATCCGGCCTGCTTGGACTTGGTCACTTTGCCGGCTTCGGACTTCTAATCAGCTTTGCATTTGTTTGTGCCGGTATCATCCTAAAGCAGAAAATCGAGTTCGAGCACGTAATCTTGGTTGCCATTGCCTATGCAGTGCTTTTTGTGCCAACCACAACCGTGATGGTAGAAGATATGCACACAGGACAAGTCGCGGTGGTCGACAAAGTACCTGTCGGGATTGCCTATCCAGGAGGTGTGATTTCGTCGTTCACGAGGTCGGTTGCCGTGACAATAGAGCAGGTGATGCGCGATGCATCCTCTGAATATATTCCACAAACAGATGTGGGTTTTGTCGCTCCTCTGAAGTTGTTACTGTCGGCACGACATGCCGCTGTCGGTGATCCCTATTTTGCAAAAAACTATACGTATTTCACAACGGATTGCGTGGTGCCTAGCATAGATATAAAAGCTGCCAGCAATCTCACCGATCTGCGAGAAATATTTAGCTCGGTAATCGCAAGCGCATATACGTCAGGTGCCGCGACGTTGTACTTTTCGAAGGACAGCAATGTTGGAGATTTGCGCGCGTGTGACGCTGTCGCCGTTCAGTTAGAAACCGACTATTCGACTTTGTTATCCGGCACGGATAGTACTATTTCGGGCAGCGTTCCGTTGAGTTCGGTTGAAGGGAGAATGAACGCTGGCATGGACAAAAAGCCCGGTATTGGCTCAACCGTAAAGTGGTCTCAGGCAGATCTTAGCCAGGCGATCGAGACATTGTCTGGGGCTGGAATTGATGCACAAAAAATGATCGCGGCTCTGGTGCTTGGCGATCTTACGCACCAAACGTTTAATTGTGGAAAGCTTGGTACCGCTGAATATCTCACATGCTCTGCGTCACTAACGCAGGCGATGGAGCAATATAAGGCTGACTCGGCAGGTCAGGCCACCATGTTTCAAAAGACGATGATTCCTGCAATGAACATTTTTATGTTTTTTTTCTATGCATTCTCGCCTCTTGTCGCCCTGCTCGTCGCCATGTCAGGGATGAAAGGGTTGATGCAGATCGTCCCGAAATATATGCTTTTTGGCGTATGGACGCAGTCATGGGTGCCGGCAGCCGCCATCATCAACTTTTTCATTCAAAAGCAAACGCAGGAAGCGATTAGTGGTCGACTGGTCAATGGGAATGGAATTCCCTTATCGAACGTTATGGAACTCTACAATACTTTGACGATCAAGATCGCCGCGGCCTCGGATTTGCTCGCCCAGGCACCGCTTGTTACGCTTGCGCTCATTTCGGGGTCAATGTTCGCGCTCGCACAGATGGCCGGCAAGGCTGGTGACAAATACGACGAGAAGATAACGACACCGGATGCGATGAAGGTAGGGTCTGCTGCGCAGACTGATTCGCGGTTCGTCAGTGCCCCGAATATCTCTACTTCGGGAAATACCAACATCCGTTCCCCAGCGGGAACCTTTGCAGCCGGTGCGCTTACTGGAGGAATGCAATTGGGGTATTCCAGTGATGTGGCGAGTTCCGTTGCGGCAAAACAAAATGCCGCCATGGAAAACGCTTCCCAGCAGCAGATATCGCTTGCTTCCTCTGCTGGAACAGAGTTTGGGCGAATGCTTGCTGGGTCGAACAGTTTAGCGCACGGATCTGCTGCGAGTTCGACGTTCAATCAAGGGCACGGTCACGCATTCGAGTTTGGGAAAAACCTTGCGAAAGGCATGCAGAATCGGATGAGCGAAGCAGAGGGGAAAAGTTTGGACTTTTCCTTGAACAAGATGGGAGAGGCAACGAGTGCTGCGTTAACTCAAGGAGCAAAAATGGGGCTTGGTGGAAAAGCCCTTAAGAATTTTGTCGGACAGGCAGTGGCGGCCTTTGCGAAAGACGGTCTTCCCAAACTAGCTGGTCAGGTTGGAGCAGCGCTGCCAAGTGCATCGATGACTGAGCAATTTATGAGTCAGGTCGATAAGTCAATTAGCGAACAGTTCGGCTCAAGTGAAAAGGAAACGGATTCGTGGGCTGCGCAATTCTCCTCGGGTAATACGAGTAAGAGCGAGCAAACGTTTTCCGATCAGGCATCTCAGGGATTTAAAAGTAGCTTTTCGGAACAACTTAGCAGCGCTCGTTCCAGTATGCAAAAGCATGGCGAGGCTGCAGAGCGTGCAAAAACGATGTCACAAAAGGCATCGGCAAGCACGACATTCGATGAAAAGCGAGCAGGGGTGGTTGGAGGGACATCATCATCGTTCATGGAATGGGCTCGACAGGCTGTAAGTGACAATAACCTTGGAGGGCAAGTACAGGCGTTATCGGATAGGCTGGGCAAGATGGGGGTGTTTACGGAAGCGGGGCAGGAATCAAAGCGGGAGGCTGCGGCGATGTCGTGGGCGCTGTCCCAAACAGGGCACGCTCCCGAGACTGCAATGAGGCTGGCTGCAGCTGAATCAGGAGTAGACAACATGAGCTTCATGCCAAGTCGAGACCAAGTCGAAGGGCAGGCTGGCAATGTCTTTGGCGGTGCCGGTGGCGCCGGACTGTCAAAGAGCGATCAATCCCGAGTCGGATCTGCAGCTTCGCGATCCCAGGCGGCTGCCGGGCAGGCTGGACAGCAAACAGCTAGCGTCCCTGGTCTTGTGGCGCAACGGCAAGCGGCGGCCGGGACCCAGGTTGGCGGCAGTGATTTCGATGCGATGAGCACGAAAGCAGATTCGGCTGCAGGTGAGTCCGCGGCATCTGGCAGAAATTCCGAACGTGTAACGGCTATGCCGCACACCAGTGCGTTCGCCGAAGGTAGCGCAAAGATGCAAGCGGCGTTCAAGTCAGATCATGGATTCGCCGAGTTGGTGGGCAAGTTCGGCAAAGAGATGATGGACAACCCTGCCTTAGCCGGAATCGCAGCGGTCGGCGGCACAGCGGCTGCTGCCTCCGCATTGAGCTCGATTCGGGGGCATCATATGGCCGGTCTAGGTGGTGGTGGCATGTCGTTGCCTGAATATGCAGGAAAGGTGCTTAGTAAGGTCGGGTCTAAATTACCGGGTGTTGCCGGCGCCGCTGTAGCCAGACATGGGGCCGCGACTGCTGCAGGCGCAGCAGGCCTTGGTGTCGGAGTGGCCGCTCTCAATGCAGTATCACTCGTGAATGACGCTGCAGATGTTATAGGCGCAGTAAAAGATGCAATGAACGAGGTAGACAAGGGGCTGTCCGGAGGTTCGCCTTTCGGCTACGTCCAGCAAACCCTTAACTCCCCGAACTAGATTGGTGGCTTGCGTTACGCGGGATACAAGCGGGGGGGGCCGATAAGGCGCATCTTGTCATGACTTGTGACTTGTCGGAATAGCGCCTTATCCGACACCTCAAGGATTGTTCACGAGAGACTGCTTATGGCGAGGAAGTCCATCAACCGCCAATGCATGGCGTCGCTAATTTCTAAGAATTCCAATCCCACACGATAGCGCCCGCTAGCTTGCTGACGCTGTGTGTTCCGTACAACTGCTTTCGCTTCGATTTCCAAGGGCGGGAAAGTGGTCCCGACTGCGACAAAACATTGGTATGCGCGGCCAGTGACGAGTTCTCCATCAAGTAAGGCCGCTACCCCGCTTATCGATAGATCCAACAGTTGACCACTATAGTCCCCGACTTGCAACGTACCGCTTGCTCCGCGCCGTGGGTGCCGCCGGCGATCACTGGTGTGCTCTTGAAATTCCATGTACATGAATTGTGAATTGAACTGATTGACAGAGGGATAGCGCACAGAAATTCAATTTGCTGTCGGAGCGCCTTCCTTTTCGCTAAATATGAACGTTTCAGGATAACTCTTGAACTGGAATGGCGAACGAGTCACGACAGGTTAAATAAGCTCTCTGAAATTGCGACAGACTTTACAACAGCCCGACAGACTTTATTCCTTACGATGATCACTAGTTTGAAGAGTAATCCGATTTGCGTCCGAGTGGGTTTGAGAAAACGGCTTTCAAGTCGCAGCTTTCGATGAACCACTCGGATAGGGGCGATGCTATAACTTCTCCTGAAAATATGTACCCTCCAGGAGGAGCTTGTGTCAACTTATCTACGAACCCGAGTACTTGCTGCACTGTTGGTATGCACGTCAATTGTACAAGCCTCAACCGTCGCAGAAAAATGCCTGCTGACGGATCAGACGTGGACGCCGCCGAGTGGCCTTACCTCGGTTAGTCGTGTCGTCGTCGTTGGATCTGGTGCCGCTGGAGGTGCGGACGCCTCCGGTAACTTCGGAAAGGGTGGTCAAAACGAACCGGTCGGCGGTTCGACTGCCGGAACATCTTGGGGAGCCGGTGGCGCTGCGGGGGCCGGGGCCGGTGGCGGGGCTGCTGGCAGCATTGTAGAGCAGTCCAATGTGGCGCTAACTGGTCCTGTCTCTGTCAAGGTCGGCAGGTCGGCGCAAACAGCAGGTGCTACAGGCGAGCAGTCTTGCTTCGGCGCAAATTGCGCCAACGGTGGCAGCGGAGGCGGCGCCTTTACTGATTTCACGGCAGTCGGTGGAGGGCAGGCCGGCTGGGGGGGCGCGCAAGGAGCAAGTGCAAAGACATCTGCTACACAGGAATTCGGTACGGTCTATGCCGGGACAACGTCGTCTGGCAAGGCCATTACAGTGGTAAATAATAGCGGTGCTTCGGCCACATTTCAGGCAATTTCTGTTCCATCTGGCGTAAGTATCTCCAGTGATAATTGCTCTGGCAACACGATTGCTAAAGGGGGAAGCTGCTCATTCACAGCCGCCGTCACTATTGCATCGAGCGGTGAGTTTTCCAAGACAGTGTTAGTTCGAACTGAACGGGGCATACTAACCGTGCCGGTTCATGCGACTGGCGTTCCCCCTCCTACGTGCGGCTTGCCATGGGGAGGGACCATCGCCAACGGGCAAGCAGTCACGGCATACTCCACAACGAGCGTGCCATACGGTAGCTCGTGTCCTTCTCAAACGCGGACATGTAGCAATGGATCGCTTTCCGGTTCATATTCGTATTCGTACTGTAATGAAGATCCTGGCGCAAACTGTTCGTTGCCATGGGGCGGTTCGATCTCGAGCGGTAACTCGGTTACGGCATATGCCGCAACGAGCGTTCCATATGGCAGTACTTGTTCATCGCAGACCCGCAGTTGTAGCAACGGATCATTGTCGGGTTCGTACTCGAAGTCGTCTTGCTCGGTTCAGGCGGCAGCCAGCTGCAGCCTGCCATGGGGAGGTTCGATATCGAGCGGGAACTCGGTCACAGCTTATTCAACTTCAAGTGGAACATCATGCCCATCTCAAACCCGTTCGTGCTCAAATGGTTCGCTGAGTGGAAGTTATTCATATTCGTCGTGTACCGTAGTGAATCCGACGTGGCAAATCGCCTCAACTACTACCGCTTGCGTTAGTAGTTTTTCTGGGTCTTCAGGAACCTTGAAGAGCGGATCTTGCTCACCTATCGGCACGACAAATGAACGCGTTTATCAAGATGCTGCACGTGGTTTTGGCGGCTGTGGTTCTAACTTTTATCAATTGACCTATCACCAGGTGTGCCAATGACCACTTCGTCCAATATGCGTCGTTCTAGCGATGGCAGTAACGCACATAGGTTCCTAAATGAGGGTGTATATCTGGGGTTGCCTATGCGTCCTCAAGTGTGGATTCACCGGCAACGTGCTCTGGACAAACCCGGACTTGCAGCAATGGCAGCCTTAGCGGCAGCGGGGCGTATAGTTCTTGTACTGTCGCTTCACTCGCGGTGTGGATTTCGGGGTACCCGCAGGCGTCGTACTGCACGGTAGCCCGCGGCTATGCTCGGAGAACGCAGAAGTCAGGCATATGTTCGTCTAAAGGCACCTATAGCTCGCGGGCCACGAATACTCCGAGTGCTTCACGCCCAGCCGATAAGCCAATAGCTAACGCGCTATACCAACAATACTGCCAATGATGAAAATCGATGCGTACTCACCTATGAATTTGGATTCATAAATATGTCAATAGGGTTCCCAATGAAGACAGTGACGAGATTCCCGTTTTCTGGTCTATTAAGGCTGATATTTGCCGCGCTGGTTGCTGCGAGTAGCAACTCAAGCGCGCAGCAGCTACCCGTGTGCGCAGCCAATGGTTCGCCGGACGCAAATGGTTCTGGCATCGTCTATCTTCAGTACGATGTCCCCCCACCTGCAAATGTTCAAGCCACTGATGGGCTTTTTGTTAGTCGTGTAGACGTCGCATGGTCGTCAGTTGACATCACTGCGAAGTATTTCGTTTATCGCGACGGAGTTCGCATTAGTCCCGCGGAAGGGATCGCAGCAACGACGTTCTCCGATACGGCCCCTCAGTTATATAAGACACACTCTTATGCTGTGACGGCAAGTTTGGATGGCGGTATAAGCAACGCAAGCATTGCCGATACGGGTTATGCCATTGCCGACGGTAGTTCACTCGGTCTAGTTGCTACCGACGGTACGGTAACTGACCAAGTCCGCCTCACATGGACGCTTATCACCGGAGCTGACGGCTACAAAATTTATCGCAATGACGTCCTCGTCCATACCCTCACTGGAGAGGCAGTGACAACGTACGCAGATACAAGTGTCGCAGGTCAACCGACAGTATTCGCGTACGCCGTGTCTGCCTATAAAGGGACTACCGAAACAAGCAAGTCGGTTAACAACGGATATGCGAACGTAGCACCGGCGTCTTTATCTGGCGATATGGAGACATTGATTAACCAAGCGAGCGATCCGTACTCGCCAGTTGTAATTGATGCAAATGGTGTAAATGATTCAAGCACTTTTGCGATAACTGCACAAGGCGCACATGGCGTTATTAGCGTCGTCGCAAATAAACTGATCTACACGCCAAATACCGACTATCAGGGCACTGATGAGTTCACTGTCCACGCCACTGATATGGCGGGAGCATCAGTCACCGGAAAGATCTCCGTGCTGGTCGGCTGCCCAGTTCCTACTATATACGGCCTCAGTGTGTCGGACGATCTGTCGAAATTGGAAGGAATGGCACAGGTTTCGACCTGCGGTGACCCAGTGACCACAAAGGTCCAATTAAAGATCTACGCTAGCGGCCTAGAGGTCAAGAACTACAGCCTCGCTCTACAGAAAGTCGACGGAGACAACAAATACTATAGCTTCTCGGGGGATATCAGCTCGCTCAACGATGGCACCTATAGCGTACTCGCGAACCTGACAGATGCATATAGCCACACGGCTTCTGCAAGCGACAACTTTGTCGTTGATTGGAACGCACAAGCAAACCCAAGTTTTACCAATAAAGGAGCTTCAGTATTTACCGGGAGCACCAGTACAGAAAGCTTTGGAAATATTGGAATTAAATAAGGGGAGCTCATCGTGCGTAAATTAAATCGAATAACTCATACCGCCGTTCTCCTTTGTGTCGCAACGGCTTCTGGCGGCGCGCTGTCTGCACCACTAAGCCTAATTCAAAAACTCAACGGCGTCAGTGTTACAGCAGGAGCACAGGATCTCGGCAATAATCGCATGTTGACCATTACCGGATACGCGGGCGACTTGGATGCCAAAGACCCGGGGACAGTTAGTTCAATTATCATTAAGAACGTTGAAAACGGGAACGTTTACACGACCCCTGTTCTGCGACGGATTGCCTCACTCGACGCTTTAGTGGCATCAGGACCTGGAACTGCTTCGGCGACGGCCGGGAAGCTGATAAATGCAGGGTTTCTTGGTATTTTGGATTCCTACACTCTGCCTGCCGGGAACTACGAGGTTTCGGCGGTGACGCTGAAGACTTCAGGGGCTATCGTGGCGAGTACAGTGAGTGCATCGCAGAAGGGGTATTTCTCGATCCCTGTTTCTCGTGTGCTCGCCGATGTTCAAATCATAGGTCCAGATGGAACGCCAGTTAGCGTAGCACTTACGCCAAGTAGCATGGCGGATAACCAAAGCTTAATGCGTCTCACGGGGTACCCGGCTCTACGCAATGGCACTTACACTGTTAAGGCAACGGCGCGGAACAAGTACGGCAGGATATCGAAGAATGATTCCATTGCTGTGCAATACATACGTCCAGTCGTAAAGGCTGACATAGCTGTACCTAGGGTGGACAATTTCCCTGGTCTGACAAACCAAATCACACTGAATAACCCGCTAGATAAGTCGCCGTTAAATGGAACATTAACCGGCAAAATCATTCTTCAAAGCGCAACGGTCGGGCAAGTGTCGGTGCAAGGCGTTGACGTCACGACCGCCGAGGAGAAATCTCTCGCGATCGTACCCAAATTGGCTGGGCGATATCAGGTGACTGGTAGCGCAACTGGAAGCCGCGGTACCGCGAGAATCTGGATCGAGGAGCCAGACGCACCAGATGTGGAATTGAGTATAGGCAACTGGAGTCCTGATGATGGAATACAACTGACCCCGAGCCGCGACGCTTATGCTCCGGCATTAGATGCGGTACAAGTTACCGCGAGCGCGGTCAGTGGTTCCAGCTGCACTAGCGTATATGGAGTTACAGCGGATTCAAATATCACTGGTGAATATCAACAACCTGTATGTGCGGTGAAATACAAAACACTGCCGCAAGGGGTTGCACAGGAAGCATCTCTGCGTGCTAACCTGCGTGGTGCGCTGCAGACGGACGGCGTGCATCCGATTGAATTTGAAACGGGTGTGCTGTGGACGAATCCGGATACGAAGGCAACGTCGTTTTATAAATCAAAAGATCGCTCATTCAATCTCACCGGGATTTTGCCGAAGGAACCGGATATCAGCTTTAACCCAATCGACAAATTATTGCTATTAGCAAAGGCGTCCCCTGGCAAGAATCTAACCTACACTGGGCAGACAACGGCCGGGCGAGTTACTGTCACAGGTAAGTATCCGGGAATGACGTTGACAATCAAAGTTGGTGATGCTGATCCGAAGCTAATTTCGACAAACAATACGTCTGTCCGCGAATTCCTTAATACAACAGCGCAAAGCCTCTGGCAAACTCAGGATGTCGTCATTGAAAGCTGGTACAACAAGTATCCAGAGAAAAAGTTTACAAAGACTCTTACATTTACGGCTATACCCAAAGAACCGGTAGTGGTTCTCGGTAATATCGAAGTGGTTTCGACGGAGGATACCGTCGTTCGCGGCAACCTAGGAGTTTTTCAAGGTGGCGTGTCCGGGTTCGCATATGTTCCAGCAGAAAGTGGATCATGGACTGTCCAACTATATGAGGAGGACACCAAGGGAAATAGAACGGCCCTCGGTGATCCAGTTGACGTCATAGAGCAAAACGGTGCGTTTTCCGTGAACCTCGGTAGGCAGGCGCCTGGACGTAGGAACATCGTAGCCGTTGGTCGTATTCGTGATGCTGTTGATGGTGTCAGTACGCAGCAAATCAGTAGCATGAAGGTCTCGATGTACGTGAAAGATGGGTCGATTTTGGCCGGGTCAATCACGTCGCGACAGGCTTCTGGCCCAGTTCCCTTCACGCCTTCGCTGGGGATCACTCTCCAAAACTCGTCGCGTACCGCTGATATCGGGCATATTGAGTGGTATAGGTCGATTGACGGAGTTGGCTATGAAAAGATTACCGGCAATACCATCGGCCTTCGCCCCGAGATGAAGGAATCTGGCAAGGCTTGGTTCAAAGCGAAAATCACCAATCGTCACAGCTCGCTGATAGCCGAGCTCGATCCTTTTCTGGTCCATGCGTTTGCGGTACCGAAGGTAACGATCACTGGGGACACTGCAACCTTCGTTAATCAAGCAGTGACGTTGACGGCTCAAGCTGACATCTCGGCCGACTATACCTGGTATGTTAGTCAATCAGCTACCGACAAAACGCCGCAGGTAATTACTGGTACTGACACGATTACCGTCACACCAACGGCGCCGTCGAATATGTTGATCAAGGTAGTGGCGAGTGAGACGAACAGCCCCGCAGATAATGCGGCGAAGAACGCATCAGCGACTACCTCCTTGCGTGCGGTTCTTCCGTCAGTACAGAGGCCGATGATCTTTGGGCCAGGCTATGTCGAGACAGGCAAGCAGTATGAATTTAAGGCCATCATGACGCCGCTGTTCAACAAAGGGCTTCAGACTAGCCTCAAGCTCAAGGGCCAGTGGAAGCTGCCCGATGGATCGACACAAGAGGGGGACACGTTAAGCTACACCATCCAAGGGACAGACAAGGCACTGCGCTATGAGGTCTGGGTCGATGGTCTTGAAGACGTTAAATCCGCTGCCGATTTTGGGTTGAGGTCGTGGACCTATAGTTGGCCAGACTGGATAGTTGTTACTCGGGTCGTTGATAACCGTGTGCCGGCGACACTTCGTTTCCAAGTATTTCCTCGGAATGCATCCGATATACAAAAGTTGGGTGGCGAGAAACCAAGTTACGTTTGGCAGTTCCCTGAATCTTTCAGGGTTGTCGCAACGAGTGCCGAGTCGGCGACGGTGGAAGCAAACGAGCCAGGGGAGTTCCAGGCCGTCGCGACCGTCAGCGATTCAAGAGGAAATACTACTCAGGCTACGTCTAACATTATCCAAATTGCTCCCGCGCCAGACTTGATACCAGATTTGGTGCTGCAGTCCGGTGACAAATGGAATCGTGCACCAAATAAAGTTTATGCTCGGGTAAACTTGCTATCGGTTCCCAAGAACGACATTTTTGCCTCGGCGTCGTTCAAGCTGGACGGCGCCGAGGTGGCAAGCGGCAGTGGAATCGCAGCATATATCGACGTTCCGTCGCCAGGGTTGCATGAGGTCACTACGATTGTTCGGAGTGCGGGGGGCAAGGTTGGAACGACGAGCAAGACAATTGAACTAGGAACTGGCGATAATCCGGTATGCCAGTTGCTGCAATATGGTGATGGCACGACCACCTTGTCGTTGACGGCGAAATGCACTGTGCAGCAGGGAACAATTACTTCGTATCGCTGGACCGTGAACGGGGTTCAAATGCCGAGTTCCAGCTATATGCTTTCTTTTGCAAAGAAAGACATTGATGCTGGAATTTCGTCGGTCGCGGTTACAGTAATGACAGATAAAGGACAGGAAGGAACGGCAAGCTGGTCACAATGAATGCATCGTGCGCCACTTGGAGGTGAAAGTCCTCCACTCGCCCGACAAGG
>SXGU01099182.1_pt1 | contig 72630 bp, 51 predicted proteins | sample 3174531 | NCBI WGS metagenome assembly SXGU01 (sample SAMN11356863, study PRJNA531348) | freshwater metagenome | isolation source: freshwater sample F1-140 | place: China: Fuxian Lake, Yuxi | collected 2017-12-25 | reverse complement strand
GACCGCATTTGCGTGATGAAGGACGGCGAGATCCAGCAGGTCGCCGCGCCCCTCGAGCTGTACAACCATCCGGCCAATCTGTTTGTCGCCGGCTTTATCGGCAGCCCGCCGATGAATTTTTTCCGGGGCGAGTTGTTGCCAAACGACGGACGGCTTCGCTTCCGTGAAACCAGTTCCGCGAGTTCGCCGTTGTCTTTCAACCTTCCCGAGTCGATTGCCGCCCGGGCAAACGGTTCTTCAAACCGGATGGTCGTCCTCGGAATCCGCCCGGAAAACGTCCAGGATACCGGCGCGATCGGCTCGCGCGACCCGGAGAGCTCGGCGGTGGTTACGGTCGAGGTCGCCGAGCCCATGGGTGCGGAAACGCTGCTCTATTTGAGCACCGGGGCGTCCAGCTTTATCGCGCGCGTGGGTCCGACGGATCGGTTCGAACCCAACCAGACGATTCGCGTCAGTTTCGACCTGAACCGCGCCCATCTCTTCGACGCCGAGACCGGGCAGGTGCTGAAGTAAGCGGTAATTCCTCCGCTGCACCGGTTCGGTCGCGCGGCCGCCGAAGCGCCGCCCAGCCTCATTCTGCTGGCCATCATTTCGCCGGCCCGCATCGTGCTGTGCCGGTGGAGCCGGCACGGGCCAACCCTTGCCCCGGCAAATGTCCACTCCGCTGAAGTGTTTGGAATCAGATCCTCCCTCCTCCCCAAAATTCTCCCCCGCCGCGCATGAATCGTCGCGCCTTCCTCAAGACCTCCGCGCTCGCCGGCACCGCCACCTCGTTGACGGCCAAATCGTATGCGCAGATTGCCGGCGCGAACGCGCGAGTGCGCGTCGGCCTCATCGGCTTTGGGCTCATCGGGCGGATTCACGCGCGCAGCTTCCAGCAATTGAAGGAGTCGCAGATCGTCGCGGTGTCCGACTGTTACCGCCCGCGCATGGAGGCCTGTGCCCAAATGGTCGGGACCGGGTGCGCACAGCTGCCCGATTTTCGGCGCCTGCTCGAGCGCAAGGACGTCGACGCCGTGGTGGCCGGCTCCGGCGATTACTGGCACGCGCTGCACACGATGCTGGCCTGCGACGCCGGCAAGGATGTGTACGTCGAGAAACCGCTGCATCTCTTCGTCCGCGAGGGCGAGTGGATGCAGCAGGTCGCCGCCCGCACGAAGCGCGTCGTGCAGGTGGGCACCCAGCAGCGCAGCGGGGCGCACTATCAACGGGCGAAGGCGCTGCTCCGCGGCGGCGCCATCGGCGACGTGGTCAGCGTGCAGTGCAATTTTTATCGCAACATCCGCCCGGGCATCGGCCGCCCGCCCGATGGTCCCGCTCCGGCTGATCTTGATTGGGAGATGCTGCGCGGCCCGACGCCGCAGCGGCCCTACAACGTCAACCGGGCGCTCTATCACTTCCGCTGGTTCTGGGACTCCAGCGGCGGGCAGATGACCAACCTCGGCCATCACTCGCTCGACATCGTGCACTGGATCTTCGACCTCGCGGCGCCGCGGGCGGTGAGCAGCAGCGGGGGGCGTTTGTTTCTCCAGGACCACGGCGAGGTGCCGGACACGCAGGATGCCATCCTCGAGTATCCGAAATTCAATGTCATCGTGCAGATCCGCGAGTGCGCGGCGGGCGCGGGCCCGGCCGGCGCCGGCGGCCTCACGTTGCTCGGCACGAAGGGCACGATGACTCTCGGGCGCGCGGGCTTTGCGATCGTGCCGGACAAGCGCGGCGAGCCGGTCAACGCGTTCGCCCGCATCATCGGCGGTCACCCGGTCGGCGGTCCGCAACCCGTGCCGGAGCGGGCGGGCGAATTCTGGTGCGAGCCGGTCGAGGACAAGAGCGGCAACGCCGACCGGCAGTTTGTCGACCACGCCGCCGACTTTCTCGCCGGCGTGCGCAGCCGCCAGACGCCCCGCTCCGACCTCGCCAGCAGCCATTGGGTGAGCACCGCGTGTCATCTCGCGAACATCTCCGCCCGCACCGGGCGCAAGGTCTTTTGGGACGCGGCGGCGAATGACATCCACGGCGACCCGGAGGCCAGCGCGATGCTGCAGCGGCCGTATCGCGCGCCGTGGGATGCCGAGGTGCGGAGACTGCTCGCATGAACCGGCGGGCCTTTGTCGCCGCCTGGCCGGCGCTCCTGGCCGCGCGCTCCATGCTCGCCGCCGCCGGCGCCGCGCGGTCGCGACTCGGGATCTGCACCTTTTCCTGCCATCAGCATTGGAAGGCCGTCGCGGCGAAGCAGGGTGGGGTCAAGTTCTCCGATCCGGGGAGTTTCTATCGCTACGCCCGCGAGCTCGGCGCCGAGGGCGTGCAGACCGCGTTGCGCAGCCAGGACCCGGCGGTGGCCCGGCGGATGCGTGAGCTGGTGGAGCGCGACGGCGGCTACTACGAGGGCGAACTGCGGCTGCCGAAATCCGAGGGCGACCTGACGGCGTTCGAGAGCGACGTCCGCCTGGCGCGCGAAGCCGGCGCTACGGTCGCGCGCGCCGTGTTCACGGGTGGACGGCGTTATGAGATTTTCAAAACGCTCGACGAGTTCACCCGCTTCCACGCCGAAGCCCGGCGCTCGCTCACGCTCGCCGAGCCGGTGCTGCGGCGGCACCGGCTCAAGATCGCCGTCGAGAATCACAAGGATCTCACGATGGACGAACTCGCCCGCCTGATGGGCGAGTTCCGGAGCGAATGGATCGGCGTGCTCGTGGACACCGGGAACAACCTCGCGTTGCTCGATGAACCGCACGCGGTGATTGAGACGCTCGCGCCGTTTGCGCTCAGCGTGCATCTCAAGGACATGGCTGTGCAGGCCCACGCGAAGGGCTTTCTGCTCAGCGAAGTCCCGCTCGGCACCGGCCTGCTCGATCTGCCGCGCGTGATTTCCACGCTGCGGCGCGCGAACCCCGGTATTGTTTTCAACCTCGAGATGGCCACGCGCGATCCGCTCAACGTCCCGTGTCTCACGGATGGCTATTGGGCGACGTTTCCCGCGCGTCGGGCAACGCACCTCGCGCCCGCCCTCGAACGGGTGAAGTCGAATCCTCTGAAACGGCCGCCGCCGCAGATGACCGGCAAGACCGTGGCCACGGTGCTCGCCGAGGAGGAAGCCAACAACCGCCACGATCTCGACTGGATGCACCGCAATATTCGCTCATGAGCCCGACCCCTCCCCTGCCCGGCATCAAACTTTTCGATCTGACCGGGCGCACCGCGCTCATCACCGGCGGCTCCAAAGGCCTCGGCCTGGCGATGGCCGCCGGTCTGGCCTCCGCGGGCGCCGAGGTGATGCTCGTCAGCCGCCAGATCGCGGAGGCCCGGGCCGCGGCCGCGGACCTCGCGCGAGACTTTGGCCACCGGGCGATCGGCCATGCGTGCGATGTGACCGTGCCGGAGCAAGTGGACGCGATGGTGGCCGCCGCGCACGCGCAACTCGGCCGGGTGGATATTTTGATCAACAGCGCTGGGATTAACATCCGGGGCCCGATCACCGAGCTTTCGTTGGAACAGTTTTCGTCGGTGATGAACACCAATGTCACTGGCACGTGGCTCTGCTGTCGCGCGGTGGTGCCGGGCATGCGCGAGCGAAAATGGGGGCGCGTCATCAATCTCTCGAGCGCGCTGGGCCTGATCGGCCTGGCGAATCGCACGCCGTACACCGCGAGCAAGGGCGCGGTGGTGCAGCTGACGCGCACGCTCGCGCTCGAGACCGCGGCGGATGGCATCACGGCCAACGCGATCTGCCCCGGTCCGTTTTTGACGGAGATGAACCTGCCGATCGCCGACACCGAGGACGGCCGGAAATTCGTGGTGGGCGCCACGGCGCTCAAGCGTTGGGCCCGCCTCGAGGAGATCCAGGGTGCGGCGATCTTTCTCGCGAGCCCGGCCTCGAGTTATGTCACCGGCACGGCGTTTGCCGTCGACGGCGGATGGACGGCGCAGTGAGTTCGCGCGCGGGGGGTGCGGTCGCAGGTCGGCCACTGACTGGAAGGAAACTGGATTTTGCTGGGTTGGGTCGGGTGGGGGTTATCCGACCCCGGCGCGCGCAACCGCCACGTGCCCGTCGCCCCGTTCAACCGCACCTACACCACGAACCAATCCTCCGGCGGTGTCTGGCGCGTGCGGCCCTGGCTCGGCCTCGGCGCCGGCTATTTCGAGTCCGCGCTCTTCTCCGACAGCTCAACGTGAACCACGCCCTCGGCCTCCACTCCGAGCAGGGCAACAACCGGTCCTGGCCCCGCTACACCGAGCCGCGCACCTGGATCACGAGCGTGACGGTGGAGTATTGAGATTCGTTCGTCGTCCTCGCCGCCAGTTCACGCCCGAGCGCAGTCGCACGTTCCGAGCGGCGGCGACAAGATTCCCTGCCGCCAACTCCTCGCCATGACTCCCCTGCCCACGACCGGAAAAGACACCGCCCTCTGGGGCCTGATCGGTTTGTTCGGGTTGTTCAACGCGCTGAAGCTGGCGACCACCCGGCAACTGCGCCGATCGGCGCAGCCAGTAGGCTGACCGCACCGAGGCCGTCCGACGCGACCAGCCCTCGCCCCGCCGGCACAGTCATCACAAGCCCGCGCCTCTACCTCTGCTTTACGCCGACGTGTGCCGGCCCGAGGTGGCTGTGCTACAGCCTGATCGCGCCCGCTAATTCCGACAATTCACCGCTTCCCCTTGTGCGCTCCGTAGCCCGCGAGGCCCTCTTCGAGGAGGTCGAACGCGGCCTCGATACCGGCGAGCGTTTGCGCGTGCGTTCGGGACTTGCCCGCGCCCCAGCCGACCCCGAACGCCAGTCGGCTCAATGGTCCGATCAGGCTGGCGACGACCCATGGCGTCGGGTCTTCCTCCGCGGTGCCGACCTCACCCGCGAGCAGGTCGCCGATCTGCCGTTCATACTCGAGCGACATCTCGAACAGGCGCATGTGGATGGCCGGCGTCGAACGGACCACTTTGGCAAACGCCAGCCGTTTCCCGGCTGGCGCGGCCTGCAGCTGCTCCGCGATCGACAAAACATGCCGCCGGACGACCGCGAAGACGGGAACTCCCGCCCGCCGCCCCCGGATGTCCTCCACCAGCCGGGCCCACAGCTCCCTCCGGCCGGCGAGCATCAGGTCCTCCTTCATTGCGAAGTGGTTGAAGACGGTTTTCTCGGAGACATTGGCCGCCGCCGCGATTTCCGCGACGGTCACCGCGTCGAAGCCGCGCTTGGAAAACAGATCGAGCGCGAGCCCGGAGAGGAGCTCCCGCAGTTCGCTTTTTTTCCGTTCCCGCAGGCCTGGTGTGTTCATGAGTGGGCTTGGTCGATGGGGGTTCGCAGAATAGCCGGGCTTGACGTTTAGTTTAGTGACTGTAAATTTTCAGCAACCCACTTATTTTAGTTACACGAGCCAACCATGAAACCAATGCCCGGCAATCTCCAACACGGCCTGTCTCCCAAGGACGAAGCGACCGTTTCCGCCATTCGCGTCCAGTCCGCCCCGTTCAAGGGCATGATGAAAGGCCCCGAGGCCCGCGGCGGCTACGACCAGATGATCGGCGCCATCCCTGCGGCCGCCGACATAAGTTACGAGGCGGCGGAGGTCGGTGGGGTCGGCGGCATCTGGTGCCGCCCGAAGACCGCCTCTCCGGGCGCGGCCATCCTGTATCTGCACGGCGGGGCCTATGTCCTTGGATCGGCGAACGCCTACCGCCACTTCGCCGGCCAGTTCGCCGCCAGGACCGGCACCGCGGCGTTTGTCCCGGACTACGGCTTGGCTCCTGAGCGCCCCTTTCCCGCCGGGGTGAACGATGCTCAGGCGGTGTATCGCGCGCTGGCTGCACAAGGCATCAAGAAAGTCGTGCTCGTGGGAGACTCCGCGGGCGGCGGGCTTTCTCTGGTCTTGCTCGCCCTGGCAAAAGCGGACACCGACTCCGGCAAAGGACTCACGCCGCGCGCATGTGTCGTGATGTCGCCCTGGACGGATTTGACGCTGACCGGATCGAGCCATGTGAAACGGGCCGATGAAGACCCGTTTCTGACTCAAGGCGCCTTGCAGGCCACTTCGGCGCTGTATCTCGGCAAGACCGACGCGACCCATCCGCTCGCGTCACCGCTCCACGGCAATCTCGCCGGCCTGCCGCCGATTCAGCTGCATGTAGGCACGAGCGAAGTGTTGCTGGATGACACGCTGCGCTATGCCGAAAAAGTCCGTGCCGCGGGTGGCGACGCAGACGCGCATGTGTGGGAAGGAATGCCCCACGTCTTTCCCTCAAGCGTGGGCATGCTGGATGCAGCAGAACAGGCGATGACCATCATGGCTGATTTTATCAAAGAGAAGCTCAGCGCATAACCACCTCTCCAGCGCTCGATCCATGAAAAAAGTCCAATACACCGCATTCGGCGGATTGGATGTGCTCACGCTCGCCGAGGTGAACCAGCCTGTGGCTGGACCTCGCCAGGTGCTCGTGCGGGTGAAAGCCGCCGCCATCAACCCCATCGATTGGAAGATGCGGGTGGGGCAGGTGAAGTTTCTCTCCGGCTACCGCGAGGCTTATGAGCAGGCGGCAGCCGGGCGATTTCTCGGCAAAGCAGTCTTCACCATGACGCCTGAATGAAACTAAACCACGTCAACCTCACCGTCTCAGACCCCGTGGAAGCTCAGGCCTTCTTCGTGAAACACCTCGGCCTCACCGCCAAAGGGAAAGGCAACAAGAACATGGCGGTTTTGAGGGATGACAATGGAATGTCCGTGCTGCTGATGAGCCCATCCATGGGCGGCGATACCACCATCGGCTATCCTTCCACCTTTCACATCGGCTTCATGCAGGACACGGTAGAACAGGTGAACCAAATCAACCGCGCCCTGAAAGACGCCGGCTACGATCTCCCGGAGCCCTCGAAACAACACGGGGCGTGGACATTCTATTTCGAAACGCCCTGGGGCATCACCATAGAAGTTGGTGCTTGAAGCCGGATCCGAATCTCCGGTCCCGAAGCCATGACCACGAACCGACTCGAAGCCTTTAGCGTTGGCGTCATCGCCAGCATCATCACGATCATGGCCGGCTTCATCAAGACCCACCTCCACCAAAGTTTGACCCCTTCGGCTCGGCCCGGAGCAGCGCGGCGAGTTTTTGCTCGAGCTGGGTCAGGCGGGCCTTGGGCGGGCCGACGAAGGTGCGGATGGGCGGACGACTATGGTGTCCGCAGCACTGCGCGGATCGGCGAGCCCTCGGCGCCGGCGAGCTTCAAGGGGAGCGCGATTAGTTCGTAGATGCCCGGGGCGGCGGCGCGGAGGTCGAGGTTTTCGAGGATGATGATGTTCGCCGCTTCGAGCCGGTGGTGGATCTGCATCGTCGGATCGTCGGTTTGATCGACGGAGGGGAGGTCGAGGCCGATCAGGCGCACGCCTTGCGCGCCGAGCCACGCGGGCACGTCGGCGGCGAGCACGGGGATGCGGGCGGGAAATTTCGTTTTGTCGTCGCAGTGGTTGGTGCGCACCAGGACGCGCGGCGTGGCGCGGCCGTCGAGCCCGGCGAAGTGTTCGCGCGTGAGGACCATCGTGCCTTGGGCGAGGAACACGCGGGCGGGGCCGAGCAGGATGTCGAGGTCGAGCTGGTCGATCGGGACGCCGGCGTCGTTGTAGTGGAGCGGGGCGTCCATGTGCGTGCCGCTGTGGATGCCGCTGGTGAATTTGCCGACATTGCACGAGGCGCCGTCGCGCAGGCGGCAGACGAATTCAAAGTGAAACTGCGTGTCGCCGGGCCACGGCGCGGTGGCGTTGGAGAGCGGGTGGGTGATGTCGATGAGGGGCATACGAGAAGAAAATCCGGGTGCCGACAGTGTAACGTAATACGTTACACTCGGGTCAGGTCACGAGGGCACGGGTGTTGGGGCAGGATTCGTGGAGGCGGGTAAGGAGGATGTGTTTCAGGCGGGCGATGGCCTCGGCGCACTCGGCGAAGCTGGTGTAGAGAGGCGATGGGGCGAGGCGGATGAGATCGGGGGCGCGGAAATCGGGGACCACGCCGGCAGCCTTCAGGGCCGAGCAGAGGCGCCAGGCGTCGGGGTGCGCGAGCGCGAGGTGGCCGCCGCGTGAGAGGTGACCGCGGGGCATGACGACGGTGACGCCGTGCGGCGCGAGCTCGGTGTCGATGCGGGCGAGGAGAAAATCGGTGAGGGCGAGGGATTTTCTCCGCAACGCTTCGATGCCCCCGGCTTCCGCGATGAGCGCGAGGGAACCGAGCAGCGGCGCGAGCGAGAGGATGTGGGGCGTCCCGATGTGCAGCGCGGCGGCCCCGGACGCGGGTTCGTGGTGCGGCGCCATCGCGAAGCGCCGGTCGGCGCGCACGCCCCACCAACCGGCGAGGCCGGGCGCGCGACCGAAGTGGCGGCGGTGGAGGTAGAGGCCGCCGACGGCGCCGGGGCCGGCGCCGAGCCACTTGTAATTGCACCAGAACGCGAAGTCCGGGCCGTCGCGATCAAGGGCGTGCGGCACGGCGCCGATGCTGTGCGACAGGTCCCAGCCGATGAGCAGGCCGCGTTCGCGGGCCTTGCGCGTGAGTGTGGCGACGTCGAGCAGCTGGCCACTGGTGAACACGACGGCGGGCAGCACGACGAGTTGCACATCGGGCGCGGCGCAGGCTTCGAGGATGTCGTCAAGCCGGAGGACGCGGCCGTCGCGCGAGGGGATGAGGCGCAGATGCGCCGCGGGATCGAGGCCGCGAAGGCGCAGGTGCGAGGTGAGGGCGTAGGCGTCGGAGGCGAAATTCAGCGCGTCGCCCAGGATGACGCGACGCGAAGCGTGCGCGGGCTCGAACAACGTCGCGAGGAGTTGGTGGAGATTCGCGGTTGTCTGGCCGGTGAGGCAGAGCTGGTCGGGTGCGGCGCCGAGGAGCGGGGCGAGTCTCTCGGCGCACGTCTCGGGGAGCGTCAGCCAAGTCGGGGTGGTTTCGGTCCAGCCGCCGATGCCATGGGTGCGCCATTGATCGAGGGCGCGGATGAGCGAGGCTTCAGCGCGGCGCGACAGCAGGCCGAGGGAATTGCCGTCGAGATAGATCTGTCCGGGCGGAAGGTGAAACTCCGCGCGGAAGGGCGCGAGGGGATCGGCGGCATCGAGGACCCGTGGGTCGGCGGACATGGGCGGAGGATCGTGGAATCCGGCGGGTGCGCAAAGAAGAAAGCGGTTCCGCGGGCGGGCGCTCGCGACCACCCACCCAGCTAAACCCCTCCCTCATCCGATCCCCCTGAAAATCCAGTTTCTTGAGAGCGTGCCTCGCGGAAAGAACCGTGTAGCTTCGTGGCCTTGGCACACTGTGGCCAGATGGAGCCCATCGATCTGTCATCGAAAGCCAGCAGGGGGTTCCTCGGAAAATATTGTTTCCAGAGAAATTTCCGTCCCCGACTTGTCGGGGGGCGGCCACCTCGAGGTTAGCCCCGACGAAGGCGGCCCGAAAGGGCGAAGATTTCACCCCTATAGGTGTGCTGCTATCCGACCGCATCGTGCATCGCTGCGACAATTTTGATCGTTCCTCAGGGAGCGATCAATCGCGTGTGGAGCGCCGTGCGGCGGTCTTCGAGGGACCAGTAGCTCTTGATCAACCACTTATTGTTCCGCAAACCGATCCGGACAAATACCTGCGGGTTGAGTCAAACCACGGGGTCATGACGCGAATCGCGAATGGAGAGATTGGAATTCCGGACTGTTGGTGTGACCCTCCCGCTGAAATCGAGTGACCAGAGAGCTGACGCTGGCGGGTCCGCCCATGCCGAGTCGTTCGCCCAGCCATCGGTTCGAAACCGAGGTGACTTTCTTCATGAGGGCAGCGATTAGCACCTTGGTCTCGGCAGATTTTGCTGCGGGGAGTCGAGCCAGGTCGATTTCGAGCGCGCTGGCGATCTTCTGGAGTGTTTCCTCCCAGAGCACGCCGCGGGCCTGCTTGAGTGCGGCCGAGTCGGAGCCGAGTAGCTCGAAACGGTGGACGCCGTCCAACTCACACTTCAGCTTCTCGCGCAGCCCCTGCATGAAATCGTCGGAGCCAATGGCCCAACCGCTGCACAGTTGCTCAAGTCTCTTGGCGCGCGACTGCTTGTCCGCATCAGCCATGAGGGCAAGGAACTGGAGATACGAACGCCAACCCGCCGGGCTATCTGGCAACCCGCCAGTGTCAGCCAGAACCGTGTCTCCCCCGAGCCAACCAGGACGTGGACCGCGGACAAACCGGCGCAAACTACTCCAGCGATATTCCGGCAATTGTTCCGCCGGCACGATTCCGGCGTCGACGGGATTCAAGTGGATGTAGTGCGCGACTTGCGCCAGGACGTGCCCAGGCTCGACATGCAAGGCCTTGTATCGGCCCTGAAAAGGACGGCCGATTTCGTCCCGAAATCGGTTCACACGTGTGGCCCACGTCCCTTGAAGCCATTTCATGCCCTCGCTCAGGTTTGGCTCGGGCGTGGTCAGCGCGAGGTGAAAGTGATTAACCATGACCACATATGCCTGAACCAGCCATCGAAATCGCAGACAGGCCTCACCGAGGCAGCGCTCAAAACAATCCGCGGCCCCGGCGTCGGCGAAGACGCCCCGCCGGTAGTTGCCGCGGTTGATCACGTGGTAACACGCTCCGGCGAATTCCAATCGCAGTTTTCGCGCCATATTCTGCGCGGAAGCCACGTCGCCTGTCGCGCGCTGTGCAATCTCGCGCTATACCCGAAATTGGGGTTATCGCCCTAACGAGGTGCCCGGTTGTTCGCGATTCGCGTCATGACCCCATTGGGGTTCCCGGAGCAGGACGCACCAGCCGAAGTGACGATCGATTGCCCGGTTGGTGGATCAAAATGCTCGAAGCCACCCGATTGATCGGGTCTGAATGGGCGTCCGGCCAAGAAGCCGACTCTCCGCCCCACCCGATGATACCCCGCCGCCAGTTTCTCCAATCGTTCGTCGTAGCGGCGGCGGCGCCGATGATCGTCCGCGCGGCGCAGCGGGCGGAGTTTCGGCTCCGGTATGTTTTGTCTTCGGCGTTGTACGGCGAGATGCCGCTGGAGGTCATCCTGCCGGAGGTGGCGAAGACAGGCAGCGAGGCGATCGACCTGTGGTGCCGCCCGCATGGCAACCAGCGCGAGCAAATCACAGAAATGGGCGACGCCGCCTTCGCCGCGTTGCTGGGGAAACATCGGGTGAAGCTCGGCGTGAGCACGCGTTATCCCCTTGGCCCGGCCGGTCTCGGGGATGAGATGAAGTGGCTGAAGAAATTTGGCGGCGGCATCATCGTCACGGGGAGCAAGGGGCCGAGCGAACCGTCGGGTGCGGCGGCGAGGACAGCGGTGAGGGAGTTCCTCGAACGGATGAAACCGCACGTCGCCACGGCGGAGGAAAATGGCGTCACGATCGCCGTCGAAAATCACGGCAAGCAATTGCTCCATCATCCGGACTCGCTGCGTTACTTTGCGGAATTCAACCGCTCGGCCCACCTCGGCATCGCCCTGGCGCCGCATCACCTGCACGCGTGGGTGGACCAGCTTCCGGCGTTGATCCGCGACCTCGGGGCGCGGCAGATTCCGTTCATGTATTTTCAAGAGCACTCGGCCGGCATCTTCGCCAAAGTGGCGAAGGAAATCGAGCTGCAGCAACTGCCGGGCTTCGGCGGCGGGCTCGATTATCGTCCGGTCATCAAGGCGCTGGCCGATATCCGCTACACGGGGCTCGTGGAGATCTTCATGCATCCGACGCCGCGCGGAATTCCAATTCTGCCCACGGTGGCGGAGATCACGGCCGCGATCAACCGGTCGCGGGACTATATCGAGCGCTGCCGGCGGGAGGTCGTCGGGTGAGAGGCGGCCTGCGCTTCGGCTTCGCGGCGCTCCTGAGTATTCTGGGCGGGCGCGCGGAGCCGTGGGTCGCGGGGTTCGAGCGATTTCACGCGGCCGCGCCCGACGCCGCCGGCGGCCGCCTGCTCTACAACGAACTCGGCTGCGTCAATTGCCACGGCGGCGACACCGGCCTCCCTGCGCGACGCGGCCCGGATCTCACCGGAGTGACGACGCGCGGCAGCGCGGCATGGCTGCGAGCGTTTGTCGCGGATCCTGCGGGCCACCGCAGCGGCACCGCGATGCCGAAGCTCCCAGCGGCAACCGCCGCAACCGACGCGGAGGCGGTGGTCCACTTCCTCGGCACCCTCGCGCCCAAGAACCCGTCACGGCCGACGCGAATCGCCCATCTCAACGCGGAGCTCGGCAAGACCCTCTACCACACCCGTGGCTGCGTCGCCTGCCATGCGCCGCAGGCCGACTACACGCCACCGGACGGCCGCCCCGCCGCTGGAGAGTTCGGCTACGGCGCCGCGTCGTTTCCCGCACTCGCCGAAAAATACGACGTCAGCACCCTCGCCTCCTTCGTGCGCGATCCTGTGGCCACGCGCCCCGACGGCCGCATGCCGCGGATCGAAATGGAGGAGCAGGATGCGCGCGACATCGCCGCCTACTTGCTCGGAATCGCCGGCAGCGATGGTGAAGCGGTGGCGCGGTTGCCGTCGTTTGCGCCCGATGCCGCGCTCGCCGTGCGCGGCCGCGAGATCGTCACGGCGGCGCGCTGCGTGGCGTGCCACACGTTGCCTTCGGTTCCTGCCGCGCAACCTATCGCTCTCCGGCGCGCCACGGGCGGCTGCGTCGATGAAGCACCCGCGCCCGGCCTGCCTCGCTACACGCTCAGTCCGGCCCAACGCACCGCGCTGCGCGCCTACCTTGCCGACCGCGCCGCGCCCGTGACGCCCGCGCAAGCCGCCCACGGCACCCTCGCGGCGCTCAACTGCGTGGCGTGTCACGAACGCGACGGCCAAGGCGGGCCGGACGCCGCGCACAGACCCTACTTCCTCGGCGACCACAATCTGGGCGACACCGGCCGCTTCCCGCCCCCGCTCACCGGCATCGGCCGCAAACTCCAGCCGGAGTGGCTCGCGGAGGCTTTGTTCGGCAAGCACCGCGAACGCGCGTATCTGAAAACGCAAATGCCGCTGTATGGCGCCGCGGTCGCGAATCTGCCGGCGCTGCTCGCGACCACCGACGCGCGCGCGGCCACCGCGTTGCCACCGGGCGACATCGAGGCGGGAAGAAAACTGCTCGGCACGCTCGGGGGCGTGAGCTGCATCACCTGTCACCGCTGGGGGGACCGCGCCTCGCTCGGCATTCACGCGCTCGATCTCTCGAATCTCGCGCGGCGGTTGCAACCCGCTTGGCTGCGCGACTACCTGATCAACCCGGCCGCGCATCGCCCCGGAACGGTGATGCCGTCGTTCTGGCCCGAGGGAAAAGCCGCCAACCGCGAGATCCTCGGCGGCGACACCGACCGGCAGATTGCCTCGATCCTCGCCTTCGCGCGGGACGGCAAAGGGCTGCCCGAGGGATTTCCGGCGACGTCCGCGCGGGAGTTCGAGTTGATCCCCGGCTCGCGCCCGATCGTGCAGCGCACGTTCATGGCGGACGTCGGCACCCACGCCATTCTCGTCGGCTTCCCGGCGGGCATCCACCTCGCCTACGACGGACGCGACTGCCGGCCGGCGCTCGTCTGGAAGGGGCGTTTCTTCGACGCCTACGGCACGTGGTTCAGCCGGTTCGCGCCCTTCGAGAAACCGTTGGGCGAATCTGTCGTGCAGTGGCCGGTGCCGACCGGCCCGGCCGATTCGCGCCGGTTCGACGGCTACCGCCTCGATGCCGCCGGCGTGCCCACGTTTCTCTTTTCCGTGGGCGGCGTGCCGGTGGCTGAGCGGTTCGAGCCGGGCGAAAGCGGCAGCCTTCGGCGGAGCGTCACCTGGAATCTCGAGGCGCTGCGTTCACTCCCGCTCTCCCACCCCGCCGGGCTCATCGTGCGGGAGGCCGCCGCGAGCGCTCCCGGAAAACTCGAGTTCATCTACACGTGGCCATGAAACGCATCCTTTCGCTCGCGGTCGCGTTGCTCGCCACCGACCTCCGCCTCGCGGCCACCGAAGGCTATGCGATCCAGACGATCCTCACGGGGAGTTCGCCCACGTCGTCGCGCAACGCGAACTGGAAACCCGGCGACGGCCTCACGCTCGAAGTCGGCGGCATGGACTTCATGCCCGATGGAAAACTCGCCGTCGCGATCCGCAAGGGCGAGGTCTGGCTGCTCGACGGTGTGCTCGGCCCGCCCGACCAGGTCCGCTACACCCTCTTCGCTTCCGGCCTGCACGAGCCGCTCGGCGTGTTGCGCGACGGCGACAGCCTGCTCGTGACCCAACGCACCGAGGTGACGCGGCTGCGCGACACGAATGGCGACGGCGTCGCCGACGAATATCTGACAGCCGCCCGCGGCTGGAACGTCTCCGGTGCGTATCACGGTTATGCGTACGGCCCGAAACGCGACGGCCAGGGCCGCCTCTGGGTGGCGCTCAATCTCGACATGGGGGAACGCTCGGACAACCAGGCGGCGTGGCGGGGCTGGAGCGGCATCATCGGTCTCGATGGTGCGTTCGTGCCGATGGCGGCCGGGATGCGGTCGCCCTGTGGCCTGGGCGCGAACCGCGCCGGCGACATGTTTTGCGTCGACCAACAAGGCACGTGGATTCCGGCCACGCCGATCTATCACCTGCGGCGCGGCGCGTTTTACCTCAACCCCGAGGGCATCGCCTCGCAGGAGCGGCCGGAGTCGCCGGTGAAACTTTCGGCCCCGGTGCCAAACAAGGTGCCGTATCCCGAGGCGCTCCGGGCGCTGCCGGAGATGGTCCCGCCGGCGGTCTGGTTGCCTTACAACAAGATGGGCCGCAGCGGGACGGATCTCGTCGTGTGCGCCGCGGACGGAAAGTTCGGGCCCTTCGACGGACAGTTTTTCGTCGGCGAATTCACCGATGCCAAGGTCAGCCGCGTTTTTCTGGAGAAGGTCGACGGCGAGTACCAGGGCGCGGCGTTTCCGTTTCTTTCCGGCTTTGCCTCCGGCGTGGTGCGGCTGCTGTTCGAGCCCGACGGCAGTCTGTTCGTCGGGATGACCAGTCGCGGCTGGTCGTCGCTCGGCACGCAAGCCTACGGGTTGCAGCGCGTGCGCTGGAACGGCGTGACGCCCTTTGCCCTCCGCGAAATGCGCGCGCAGCCCGAGGGTTTCGAGCTGGTCTTCACCACGGAGGTGGAGCCCGCGACCGCCGGGGTCGCCTCGTCGTATTCGATGAAGAGTTACACTTATCTCTATTCCAGCGCGTATGGCAGCGCGGAAATCGAGACGCGGCCGCTGCCGATCACGGGCGCGACCGTCAGCCCCGATCGGCGAAGCGTGCGGCTGCAGGTCGGCGGCCTGCGCGCGCACTACGTCCACGAGCTGCGGGCCGGGGGCGTGCGTTCCGCGGCCGGCGCGGCGCTGGAGCAGCCGGATGCCTACTACACGCTGAACCGGATTCCGCGGTAGAGGAGGGAGTCCAAAGGGGTCGAGGCGTTACCGGTTACAGAGTACGACCGCGTGCGGCCGCGTCATTGCCGGCCACGGCGCTAACCGATGGCGCCTTCCTGTTTCAATTCGGCGAGCGCCGCGTCGTCGTAGCCCAGTTCGCGGAGGATCTCGATGGTGTGCTCCCCGAGTTCGGGCGCGCAGGCGCGCGGCACCGGCGGCGTGCCGTGCAGGCGCACCGGTGTGCCGGGCAGCCGGATCTTCCCCGCCCGGCCGTGTTCCAGCTCGATCACCATCCCGTTGGCGTTGAGCTGCGCGTCGTCGATCGCTTCCTCGAGGGTGTTCACCTTCGCGCAGAAAACGCCCTTGGGCTCCAAATCGGCCATCCACGCCGCGGTCGTCTTTTCGCGAAACCGCACCGCCAGGAGCGCGTTCAGTTCGCGGCCGTTTTCCTTCTGCCGGGCGTGCGTGGCGAAGCGCGGTTGCAGCGACAGATCGCCGAGGCCGATCGCCACCGAGATGTCGCGCACGGCATTGTCGGAAAACACGGGCGAAATCTCGAGGTAGCCGTCCTGCGTCGCGAAAGACTTGTCGACGATCGACTCGTTCGCGCTGACTCCGGAAACTTCCGTCACGCGCCCCGCGTTCATCGCGGCGGGCCCTTCCCACGAGTGGGCGTGAAACGCGACACTCAGGAGGTCGGTCGTCACGCACTGGCCCTGCCCGGTGCGATGGCGGGCGAGCAACGCCATCAGAATGCCCTGCATCAGCATCAGCCCGGCCGGGTAGTCCGCCGAAATGCCCGCGGGGAACGGCGGTTTCGCCGGGTCGGGCTGGGTGAACCAACCGGCCTCGGCGCGCGCCATCAGATCGTGTCCGCCGCGCGCCCGGTCCGCCGACGGCCCGTGGTCGCCCCAGCCGCCGGACGACGCGTAAATCAGCCGCGGGTGCCGGGCGGCCAGCGCGGCGTAGCCCAGTCCCAGCTTTTCCATTACGCCGGAACGAAAGTTGTGCACCACGACGTCGGCCGTGGCGAGCAGCGCGCGAATCGCCTCCTGGCCGCGCGGGCTCTTCACGTTGACCGCGAAACTGCGCTTGTTGCGATTCAGCCCGGCGTACGGCAGGCTCACGCCGTGCACGAAGGGTCCCCAGCGGCGGCTCCAGTCGCCCGCGTCGGGGCGCTCGACCTTGATCACGTCGGCACCGTAGTCCGCCAGAAGCTGGGTGCCGACCGGGCCTTGGTAGACGTGACTGAAATCGACGACGCGAATGCCGGTGAGCGCGGATGCGATGGCCATAATCTTTTGGGTGCTTCCAAGGCCGCGATGGGCGCGTTGATTGTCAACCAAAAGTCCCGAGCCCGCCTGGCTCGCGCCTGGCTTGGTTTTTTCACCTCTCCGATTGCCAACACGGCTGGTTCCGGCGCCCGTCTCGAGTTCATGCGGGCTGAGGCCCTGAGCGGAGCCGCACGGGAGAACGCAGGGCGGCGCAGCCGCAACTGAACCTGCACGCCAATCCTTTGCACAGAAGGCAACGAAGCAAACGAAGGGAGCGGCTTCCGGCCCGGAGGGGGATCGGTCTCCAGCCCGGAGGGAGACGAACGACGCTTCGTTCTCTTGGTTGCCTTCTGTGCAAGTTCCGTGGCTGGAAGATGCACGCTGGCTGCGACGATCCTTTTCAATCCATTTACCGCTGTTTTTTGCGGCTAAACTCAGCTGGCTGGGTTTCGGTTGCGGCCCTGAGCCGCGTTGCGATATTCCCAGACCGACGCCGCCCGCCCTCATCGCCATGACCACCCGCCTCACGACCACCTACGCCGCCGGCGTCTGCACGATCACGCTGCATCCGCCTGAGGGAAAACCACCGACGCTCGACCACGCGGTGATGCACGCGTTCGAGCACATCCTCCTGGAAATCGAGACCCGGTCGCCGGAGCTCGGTGCCGTCGTGCTGCGCAGCGCCTCGCCGAAATTTTTTTGCGCGGGCGCGAATGTGCGGATGCTGGAAACGATTACACCCGAGACCATCGGGCCGTGGGTCGAACGCGGGCACCGGTTGATGAATCGGATTGAGGCGCTGCCGGTTCCGGTCATCGCGCGCGTGGAGGGTTATGCGCTGGGTGGCGGCCTGGAACTCGCGATGGCCTGCGATCTCATTTTTGCCTCGAGCAACGCCAGCTTTGGCCAGACCGAAACCAAGCTGGGTTTCGTCACGGGGTGGGGCGGCAGCTTCCGGCTGGCGCGACGCGTGGGTTTGGGAAGGGCGAAGGAGCTCGTTTTCAGCGGGCGCCTGTTCGATGCCGAAGAGGCGGTCCGGTTCGGGCTCGCCGAATGGCAGGGCGGCGCCGCCGAGCTGGATCGGCACCTGGAGGAGTTCCTCCGCGCAGTCGCCGGCAACAGCCGCGTGGCGATTCGCGAGATGAAGCAGATCCTCGAATCGTGCCCGCGCACCAGCCTGGCGGAAAACGCGCCGATCGAAGCCGAGGCCTCGCGGCGTTGCCTGACGAGCGGCGACGCGGCGGAGCGTTTGCGGAATTTTCTGCGGAAGAAAGGTCCGTCGGGTCCGACGAATGACCAGTGATGCCAGGCTCCCGAATGAATTTGACGATTGCGTGGTAGGGACCGACCTCCGGGCGGTCCGCGGCCCGCTCGGAAATCGGGCCCAACCGGCGCTTCGCGCCCGAGCGTCGCGTCGCGCACGTGCAACACCACGAGGCCGCCGCCCCAATCCGCCGGCGGAGTCAGTCTCTGGCCGCCAGTCTTGATTGGACCGGCGTTGCTGGGCTGGTTCGTGAGCGGGTTGAACCACTCGCCGGTGAGCGGACCGCGCGCCGCGATCGTGAGTGTGAACGGTGGCGCCTGTTTCAAGCCCACGACGTATTCGCGGCCTGGATTCGCGAGGGCCCAACCAGCCGTGGTGACATTTTCCGCCGGCGCCCGTTCCCAGGCGCGGGTGACGAACTCCTCCGGCGCGTGCGCGTTTCGATAGGTCTGGTCCTCGGGGCCGAGCGGGCCCTGCTCGCAGCCAAATTCAACGTTGGCGACCGGCCAGGCGCGACGGGCGCGCTGGGGGGGGGACTTGTTCGCGTCGACCCAATCCGCTCGTTCGCTCAGCGACGGTTGGACCGCCTCGTCGCAGCGCACGCGATGCGTTGGATGAACGAGCAAGGGCACAAGGGCGAAGGTTGACCAACTGGCGAAAGCTGGTTGGAATCGGTCTTTGTGCGCGCGGGATTTGAGTTTAGGCGCCAGCATGGCAGTCATCGCGCGTACGTTAAACCGGGAATCGCGCGGCCGGTCGTCATTCCTACTTACACGGAGGTGCCGGTGTTCATCATCCGGAACAATCTCAAGACTGCGGGGCTTTCGCGTGAAGAGTACTTCCGGCTCCTCAATGAAGTGCGCTGAGCAAGCGCCGAGGATTTGGCGGTGAACAAAACCGCAGTCTTCATGGGGGGTCCATCGTTCTTGCCCACGGTTTTTTCCAACCGCGCGACAGCCGCCTGGAGTTTCGCGCCATCGACCCCCTGCGACGCCGGCGAGGCGACGTCTCATTCCTTCCCGGGCACCACCGTGAGTGATCGCGGTCGCGCGGCGTCGACGATCAGCCGCAGGTTCTGGTCGTAGGTGCTGTCGGGCTGGCCCGGCTCGAATTTTCCCGGGGCCGCGCCGCGCACGGCCACCACCATGCGCAGTCCGGGAAATATCGTGAGCGTATCGCGGTTCCACATCCCGTTGGCCTGATACACGTCGGGCGGCGCCGATGGCCACACGCGTTCGCCCGCGGGCGTGGCGGCGTTGAACCAGAAACTAAAGCCATACACGCCCGGGCCGTGGGGCGTCTGGTTGGTGCCTCCGCCGTAGCTCCCGATCGCCAGATAGTCGTCTGGTTTCATCTCCTTGGTCATCGCGCGCGGGAGGTCGGCCGGCACCTGCGGCCGGACGTTGGCGTTGAAAAGATGCTCCGCGATCACTTCACGTCCCGCCCAATGTCCGCGCTGCAGCCAGAGCCAGCCCAGGCGCGCGAAGTCACGGGGGCTCGCCACGACGCCGAGGTCGTTGCGATGGCCGAAGAACGCGCCGTCCTCGAATTGCAGCTCGGCGAACCGCTGCGCAAACGCCTCCGCCAGCGGCTGCCGAAAGACTTTTTCCAGCGAGCGCGCGTAGAGTTGAATCGCGAAATCATTGTAGCCCCACGCCGCGCCGGGCGCCTCGGCGCACGCGTAGCCGCTCGTCATGTTGGCCAGCTGGCGAAAAGTCATCGCTGCGTCCTTCGGCGCCAGGGTCCAGCCGGCTGATCGCACCGGAGCGTCGACGGCGGGGAGACGCCCTTCCTGCACCGCGAGCAGCAGCATCGTGCTGAACACCGGTTTTGACGCCGAGGCCCACCACTTGTGGGTCGCCACTTCGCCCCACGTTTTCACGAGGTAGCCATCCTTGATCACCACGCCGTCGCCTCCGATCTTGGTGGCAAACGCGTCGACTTTCGCCGCGTCGAGCCCGACCTCGCCGGGCCTGCGCTGCTCCCATGTCCTGCCGGGAAACCGCGCGCCCCGCTCCTTCGGCGGCGGGAGCGGCGGGGGATTTGCATTCGGCCCGCGTCGCTGCGCACTTGCGGTGCCGGGCCGCGGTGGTCCGGTGCCGGCGACGAGCAGCGCGCCATCCTTCAACGTGACCGTTCCCGGATCGGCCGCCCGCGCGCCACGGATCGGCGGGCCGGGCGTCCAGGTTATGCCGTCGGCGCTCGTCGCCGTCCACACGCCGCCCTCGCCGGTGCCGTAGAAAGTAATCTTCGCGCCGTCCGACTTCGCATCACCGAGCCAGCGGCGCCGGCCTTCCGCGCGTACATCGGCGACGTGCGCGAACGTCAGGCCGTCCGTGCTCACCGCGTGATAGCCGGTGTTTTCCGCCGCCCGGTCGGCGGCGGGCCGCGGGTCGCGCCCGGGGTCGGACGGATGGCCGACGCCGTTGTCCGGGGCGAAGAGATGAAACTCTCCGCGGTGCAGGACGACGGCGCAATCGATCACGCCGCGGCGCTCGACCGCAAAACGCACGCCGGGCTCAAACGTGTAGTCGACCGCGTTGTCCGAAATCGCCGAATAGATCGCAGGCACGCCGTCGCCTGGACCCAGGCGGCGCGAGGTGAAGTACATCCGCACGCGTCCGTCGGGCAGCGGTACCATTGTGGGATCGAAGGGGAAGCGCATGCCCGGCGGCAGGCCGCGCAGCCGAATCACCTGGGCATCCGTCCACGTGCGGCCCTCGTCGGAAGAAAAATGCACCGCGACCTTGTCGAAGGCGGCCTCGTTCTTCTCGGGGAAGCACTGATACCCGACGGCGATCCGGCCGTCGCCGAGGCGTGCGGCGGTGGCGACACCGCCGCGCGGAAAGGTCGCCAGCAATTCCGGCGTTCCGCGGGCCGGCACGCGGTATACGAGGATGTCCTGATCCCATGGGCCGGGTTGGCGGGAGCGCTCGGCGGCCGAGGGTGGTCCGGGTGGACGGGGTGGCACCTGACCACCGGCCTCGGGCGCGCAGAGCACGAGAGCCAGCAAGACTGGCGTGGCCCAAGGCCGAAAGGATGGGATTGAGGAATAGGGTACGTTTTCCGTCATGGGACCGAAGGAACTCGGAACGAGGCTGCGGAAGGCAACTGGCGGAGGCGAGCGACGAGTGAACGCGAAGCAACAACCATCGCGGCTTCGCGCCGGCGCGCGAATCGCGGTTGACCGCCTCGCGGACGGTCGCGAGGGTTCCGCGACTTCCGTCCCCGCTTTCCTCATGGTGAAATCTTCCGCATGGTTTGGTCCGTTGTCGCTGCTCTTGCTCTCCGTGCTGGCCGGCTGCGGCAAGTCGTCCGACCGCGCCGCGGGTGCCACCGGGAAGCCTGGGACCGTCGAGATCCGTTTCGCCCACGTGCACTCGCCCGATGTCGCGGGTGAGTTGCACTTCACCGCGGTGGCGTTTGCCGAGGCGTTGGCGGCACAGTCGGATCGGTTGCCGGTGAAGATCTTTGCGCAGGGCACGCTCGGCAATGAGCGCGAGGTATATGAGGGCCTGCAACTCGGCTCAGGCGCCTCGATCACGGTTTCGGGCACGGCGATCCTGAATAATTTTGATCAGCGCATCGGCGTCGTCGACCTGCCGTATCTTTTCCAGGACTTCGATCACGTGCACCGCGTGCTCGATGGCGAAGTGGGCCGCGATTTGGCGGCCGGGCTGGAAAAGCAGGGCATCGTGCTCCTCGCGTGGATCGATGGCTGGGGTTTCCGCAATCTGATCACGACCAGCAAGGCGGTGAAACGTCCGGAGGATCTGAAAGGTCTGAAGATTCGCACGATTCCGACGCCCGTGTACCTCGCCGCGTTGCGCATGATGGGCGCGAACCCGACGCCGATGGCCTATGGCGAGATTTACACGGGCCTCCAAACCGGGGTGATCGACGGCTTCGAACAGGCACCGGCGATTTTGATCGCGGAACGCTATTATGAAGTGGCGAAAAATCTCACCACCTCGCGCCATCTCTTTCCCGCGATGGTCGTGTGCTATTCGAAGGCGCATTGGGACCGGCTTGCGCCCGACGATCAGGCCAAGATCCGGAGCGCCGCGGAGGCCGCCCGCGACAAGGGCCGCGCGCTGGCGCCGACGCGCGAAGCGGAGGCGCTGAAAACCCTGGGGGATCGTGGCATGACGATTCATGCGATCGACACGAGCAGTTGGGCGCAGGCGGCGGTGAAGCTGCAGGATCAGCTCGCCGCCGAGCGCGGGGCGACCGACTTGCTGATGAAGATCCGCGCAGCGGCGAAGAAGTGATGGCGGAGAAATTCCAAGCCGTGAAACACAGAGATCACCGAGATTTCAAACCGAGGTCACGGAGCAAGGCAGTGGACCTGTCCGGATCCAGCAAGACCAGGGGTGAACCTGTTGGTTTCCTGCGGGCATTTTCAACCCACAGAATTTTAACAGCAGGCAGCAAAGAGAACGAAGCGCCGTTCGTCTTTGCGCCCTTTGTTTGCTTCGTTGCCTTCTGTTCAAGCGGTTGGAGGTCGAGTTTGCTGGCCGCGGGGCCGCCCTGGGGTCGCTGTGGCTTCGGTGTGACCTCGGGCCTGAATCAACCATGAGCCGCATCACTCGCGTCGTTGGCACGATCCTGCGGGCCGTCGACCGCGCGGCCGAGGCACTCATCATTTTGCTGTTCGCGGTGATCGTGCTCGTGGGCGGGATGCAGGTGCTCAGCCGCTATGGCTTCAATGCGTCGCTGAGCTGGAGCGAAGAACTGCAGCGCTACGGGCTGATCTGGATGGTGTTTCTCGCGTTGGTGGCGGGCTACCGGCGCAGTTCCCACATCGGCATGGGCCTGCTCCTGGAAAAACTGCCGCAAGCGGTGCAGCGGTTCATGGGCTGGTTCATCGATCTGCTGTGGCTGGGCCTTGGGCTGGCGATGGTCGTCTACACCGCAGCCTATCAATCGGCGGCGGGAATGACATTCCTCAAGAGTGTCAGCCGCCAGAGCAGCGCCGGCATGGGGCTGCGCATGGATATCGTGTATGCGTGCATCGTCATCGGTGGTGCGTACCTCGTGCTCGCCGCGCTCTACAACCTGCTGCGCCGCGCCGCCGGTGAGTCGCCCAAGATCATGGCGGAGGAGCCACCATGTTGATTGCGCTGGTCGTGGCGCTGCTCGCGCTGATTTTTTTGGGCGTGCCCGTCGTCGTGGCGATCGGTTCGGTCGCGCTGGGCGGCATCCTGGCGCTGGGGGAGCTCGCCCCGGTGGAGTTTCCGCGAAAAATGTTCTCGGCGATCGACTCGTTCAGCCTGCTGGCGCTGCCGTACTTCATCCTCGCGGGCGAGCTGATGGTGCGCGGGGGCATGAGCCGGCGCCTCGTCGAATTCGCCGAGACGCTCGTCGGCCACCTGCGCGGCGGGCTCGGACATGCGACCGTGCTGGCCAACATGATTTTTGCCAACGTCACCGGTTCGTCGGTCGCGGCCACCTCGGCGATCGGCTCGCTCATGGCGCCGGAGATGAAGGCGCGCGGCTACAAGGGCGGCTTCATCGCCTCGCTCGCGGCCACCTCGGGCGTGATCGGCGCGATTATTCCGCCGAGCATGGTGATGGTCGTCTACGGCGCGATGGCGGGCGTGTCGATTGGCGGCCTTTTTCTCGGTGGTTTCCTGCCGGGGCTGCTCATCACCGGGCTGTTGATGCTGGTCGTGCACCTCCACGGCTATCATCCGGACTTTCCCGAGATTCGCGCCACCGGCGGCCGTTTCAGCGTGCGGGCCGTGTTCCAGACGCTGCCGCGCGTGTGGGTCGCGGTGCTCGCCCCGGTGATCGTCCTCGGCGGAATCATGACGGGAATTTTCACGGCGACGGAGGCGGGCGTCGTGGCCTGCTTCTACGCGCTGTTCGTGGCGATGTTCGTCTATCGCTCCGTGACCGTGCGCGACCTGCCGAAGATTCTGCTGAATGCCGCGATCACGACGACGGTGGTGCTCGGGATCATCGCGGTGGCGGGGGCGCTGGGCTGGCTGCTGACGTATCTGAATTTCACCGAAATCGTCGGCAGCTGGCTGCTCGGGGTTTCCTCCAAGGGCTGGATCGTGCTGCTGGTGTTGCTCGGAATCATGCTGGTCCTGACGATGTTTATCGAGTCGCTGGCGGTGTTGATCATCTTGGTCCCGCTGATTGTGAAGATCGGCGCGACGTTTGGGTTCGATCCGATTTACCTCGGGATGTTGATGGTGATCGTGACGCAAATCGGGGCCACGACCCCGCCGGTGGCCGTGTGTCTCTTCGTGGGGACGAGCATCGCCGGCTGCAGCTACGACGAAACGATCCGCCGCTGCTGGCCTTTTATCGCCGCGCTCGTCCTCGCCCTGCTCGCGGTCTTTCTCTTTCCACCGCTGGCCACCTGGCTGCCGAATACGTTTCTGAAGTAACCGTTCACCGCCGCCGTCGGCTGCCTGGATCTTCTGGACCGGAGGGTTTTCCCGGCATGTGCCGGTTCGGGTAGTACGTCCAGTTGGCCTCCCACCATCGGCGCCAGTCGCCGGCGTACGGCGTCTTCCACAGCGGATCCTGATGGACCATCGCCATCAGCGCGTCGGTGACGGTGCGGCAGTCCGGGCCGGGCATTCCCGGGGTCGCGTGGTAGCGGTTGCCGCTGCGCCCGAGGTGAAAATGGATCGGCGGGTCGTCCTTCCGCCAGATGTTCTCCTTGATCCGCCACACGACCCAATCGTACGCGGACCACTTGGTGAGATAACAACGTTCCAGTTCATTCCACGCGCGTACGGCGGTTTCCCGGTGACTCGAGCTGAGACCATCCACCTGGCGTTGTAACCACCAGGGAGCGATCGCCGGGTGGTTGCGCAACGGATCGAGCCTCACCCAAATCTGCCACCCGGTCACCCCGGCAGCCGTCAAAAAAACGATCCAGAACGCGAGGCGGGCGATGCGCTTGGCGTGGGGTTTCATGGCGGGCTGGTTCGCAGCATGCAGACTTCGCCAGGATGCGCACGCCCGGAGTTTGGCGCGATGGTGGCGGGATTACCTGCTGGTTGACGTTGGGCGTCGCGTGCCCCCTGGTTCGATTTCGGAGAGCTGCGCATGGTCGCAGCCGTGTCCTCGATCGGATGCAAAGGCGCTGAGAGAGCGGCGCTATCCGAAACTCCACCTGCCATCGTCAATTCCGCCGAGGCGCATCTCGCTTCGCTGCCGATCCGGGTTTTCTGGTTCAATCGTCCGCTTGCACTGTGCTCGGTCCGCGGTATCGATGACGCATGCTCGATTGGTCCCGTGTGCCGCCGTGGAGCGGATTGCCGGCAAGGTCAGCGGAACCTGGCTCTTCCAGGGCACACGCGTGACGGTGAGGGCGCTGTTCGAAAACCTCGAAGGGGGCGCCACCGTGGACGGGTTCCTGGAGTGGTTTCCCGGCGTCACCCGCGCGCAGGTCGAAGCGGTGCTGGAACATGCGCAGCGCAGTCTGGTGGAGGCGTAGGTTCCGGCCGTGCGGGTCTTCTTCGATCAAGGCACCCCCGCTGCGCCGGGCCTTGATCGGCCATGAGATCGCCACCGCCTTCGAACGCGGTTGGGGCACGTTACAGAATGGCGAACTGCTGCGCGCCGTCGAAGCGGCCGGCTTCGAGGCGATCATCACGACAGATCAGAATCTACGGTATCAACAAAAGCTCCAGGACCGGCGACTCGCGATTCTCGTGCTGCTCACGACCGACTGGCGGCTGATCCGCCAGCACACCGAGTCTGTCGTGGTCGCGGTGGGCGGTTTGGCTCCAGGAACCTACGTGGAGCTGCCGTTTACGCCACAAGAACGAACCTCGGCTTGACGGGGCATCAGTCTCGCCCGCTCAGGGTGCGCACTTCGCGGAAAACGGTTTTCACCGCGATCTCGACCTCGGCGGCAGTGTTGCCTGCGCCAATCGAGAACCGCACCATTTGCCGCGAGGCGGAGCTCTCTGGTTTCATCGCCCGGACGACGTGCGAAGGCTCGTCGGAGTCGGCGAGACAGGCGGAGCCCAACGACGCGCAGACGCCCTCCTGATCGAGGAGCATCAGCAACGCGTCCGAGTCGACCCCGCGAAAAGTGAGGTTGCTCGTGTTGGCCAGGCGTTGCGCGGCGTGGCCGTTCACTTCGGCTTCCGAAACGACTTCGAGCATGCCAGGTTCGAGATGATCGCGCAGCGCCCGAACCCGGACCTCCCGCCGCACCGGGTTCGTCGCATTGAGATCGAGATTGATCACGCAAAAACGGACTGGCCGCGCGGCTGGTTTTTACGGGCCGCTCCTTTGGTGGACTGACTGAAAATTCTTTTCGCGGATGCGCTTATTTTCTCCCCATGCAGTAAAACCGAATTAAGTTAAGAAGTTGCGCCCGCTCCGGGGTCGGGCACGGCGCGACAAACTTTATCTCATCCTCCGCTTGCCCGGTCACCCTCCAGTCCTCCGGTCGAACCACTCGAGTCGCGGCTGCGCCCTCGTGAAACCCGGCTTTTCCGCCGCAGTGGTTGCGCTCCTGCTCCTCGCGGGGACCGGTTGCGGCACGCTGAAGCAGACCGCGGTGAGCACGCTTGGCGACGCGCTGGCGGGCGGGGGCGCGGGGTTCGCGTCCGACGATGATCCCGAACTGGTCCGCGCCGCGGCCCCGTTCAGCTTGAAACTGATGGAGAGCCTCCTGGCCGAAACTCCGGCGCATCGCGGGCTGCGGCTGGCCGCCGCGAGCGGTTTTACCCAGTACGCTTTGGCGTTTTTGGAACAGGATGCCGACCTCCTGGCCGACCAGGATTTCGCCGGCGCCAGCGTGCTGCGCATCCGCGCGCGGCGGCTTTACCTGCGTGCGCGCGACCACGGGCTGCGCGGGCTGGAGTCGACCCACGCCGGGATCACCCAGCAGCTCCGCGCCGACCCGAAAGCGGCCGTGCGCGCCGCGGTCGCCGACGATGTGCCGCTGCTTTTCTGGACCGCCGCCGCCTGGGGCGCGGCGATCACGCTCTCCAAGGACAACGCGGATCTAATCGCCGATCAGGTGCGGGTCGAAGCCCTGATCGACCGCGCGCTGGAGCTGAACGAGAGCTTCGATGCCGGTGCGATCCACGTGCTGCTGATCCAGTATGAGATGGCGCGGCAGGGCGCCCCCGGCGATCCGGCGGCCCGGGCGCGGCGGCACTTCGAACGCGCGATGGAGTTGTGCGCCGGCGCGCAGGCCGGGCCGTTGGTCAGTCTCGCCGAGGCGGTGGCCGTGCCGAAGCAGGATCGCGTGGAATTTCAGGCTCTGCTCAAACGGGCGATCGCCATCGATGCCGAGGCGCGACCGGAGTGGCGGCTGGCCAATCTCGTGATGCAACGCCGCGCGCGCTGGTTGCTTTCGCGCACCGACGAGCTGATTCTGCCCGATGCCAATCTCCCTGCTCCAAAAGAATCGCCATGAAACGTAGCTTTCTGCCCGCCGTGCTGATGCTGGCGCTGACCCTGGGGGTCGCGCCGGCCGCCTATCCGGCGGAGACCGTCGAAATCAAGCTTGCCACGATCATGCCCGTCGGCACCTCCGGCCACCAAAGCCTGATGGAGATGCGCGCGGCCTGGCAAAAGGCGTCCGGTCCCGCGGTGAAGCTGACGATCTACGCCGGCATGGCCGACGGTGAGCCGCTGCTCGTGAAGAAGATGCGTGCCCGGCAAATCAACGCCGCCCTGCTGACGGCGGTCGGCCTCTCGGAGATCGACCGGTCCGTCTCAAGCCTGCAATTGATGCCGATGATGTTTCGCGACTGGCGGGAGGTGGACCACGTGCGGGAAAAAATCCGCGGCGAACTCGAGTCGCGCCTGCGCGCGAAGGGTTTCGAGGTGTTGTTCTGGGGCGACGCCGGGTGGGTGCGCTACTTCTCAAAGGAGCCGGGCGCCATGCCGGACGACTACAAGAAAATGAAGCTGTTCGTCCTCGCGGGCGTGCCGCGCCAGATGGAGATCATGCGCGATCTTGGCTACCAGCCGGTCAGTCTGGAGACCGAGCAAATTCTTCCCGCCCTGACCACGGGAATGATCAACGTGGTGCCGGTGCCCCCGTTTCTCGCCAACGCCCTGCAATTCAACCGGCAGGCGAAATTCATGCTCGATCTGAACTGGGTGCCCATCGTCGGTGCGGCGATCGTGCGCAAGGACGTCTGGGAGAAAATTTCGCCGCCGCTGCGGGCGCAGCTGCAGGGGATCGCCAGCTCCGCCTCGGAAAAAATCCGCACCCAGACGCGCGCCGAGGACGATGAAGCCATCGTGGCGATGAAGAAGAACGGCCTCGTGGTCCAGGCGGTCTCGCCGCCGATCGTGGCCGCCTGGCAGGCCCTCGCGGCGCAATCCTATCCCATGATCCGCGGACCGATCGTGCCCGCGGAGATTTTCGATCAGGTCCAGGCGGTGCTGGCCGAATTCCGCGCCGCGCCGCCCGGCGGCAAGCCGTGAAGCGTAGTTACCGGTGTTGGACCGACGCGACGAATGAAATCAATCCTCCACCACGGGGCCCGGGTAGGGCCAATCCCCTCGTTCGAGCCCCGATTTCATTCTCGAAACAAGAACCCTGAACGGTGGAGCCCGATGTCCCCATTGGGCTGGTGCGACCTCCGGCGCGGGTCCTGCCCGTTCGACCAACTCCGGGCTCCGTGTGGGTCGAGGAGCACGTGCCGCGGCGTGCGCAAGACAGACGCCCGAAGAAAAGCCCGATGGGGACATCGGGCTCCACCGGCAATCGCATCGACCTGGCGAAACACGTCTTGCACTCCGCGCCGGGCGCCTCCGTTCCAACGCGCATGACCCCCGCGGACACGAACTCCGCCGTGATCGCCGCGTCTCCCGTCGGCGAGGCGGCCCCGCGCCGGTGGTGGCATTTCGTCGAGGACCACGCGCTCGCGCTGCTGCTCGCCATCATGGTCGTGCTGCCGCTGGCGGAGATCGGGCTGCGGAAAGTTTCCACCGGAATTCCCAGCGCGCCGGATTTTCTGCGCCACCTCACACTGCTGGTCGGCATGATCGGCGGCGTGGTGGCCGCGCGGGATGGGCGGCTGCTCGCGCTCGCCACGGCGCCGGCACTGCTACGCGGGCGCTGGAAGGGTGTGGCCCTCGTCTTCAGCACGGGCGTGGGGGCGGCGGTCACCGCGTTTCTGTGTCTCGCGAGCCTGCAGTTTGTGCTCCAGGAGCGGGAGGGCGGCGGGACGCTCGCCTATGGCATTCCGCTCTGGACCATCCAACTCGCGATGCCCGTCGGCTTCGGACTGGTCTGCCTCCGCATCATCTGGCGGGTGGCGGAAACCTGGATGCGCCGGGCCGTCACCGTCGGTCTCGCCGCGGCGTTCGTGCTCGCCGCCGTTTTTCCGCCCGTCGCGGTTTCCAGCCTGACCCTGCCCGCGCTGGCCGCGGTGTTTGCGGCCACCGTTCTCGGGGCGCCCATCTTCGTCGCACTCGGCGGGGCCGCGATGATCCTTTTCTGGGGCCGCGATGTGCCGATCACGGCGGTGTCGGTCGAGCATTACGGGCTCGTGACCAATCCCGCGCTGCCTTCCATCCCGCTGTTCACCCTCGCGGGTTACTTCATGGCGGAAGGTGGGGCGTCGCGCCGTCTGGTCCGGGTGTTTCAGGCCCTCGTCGGCTGGTTTCGCGGCGGCCCGGCGATCGCCACCGCTTTGATCTGCGCGTTCTTCACCTCGTTCACCGGCGGATCGGGCGTCACGATTCTCGCGCTGGGCGCCCTGCTGATGCCCGTGCTCATCGCGGCACGTTTCTCGGAACGCGACGCGCTCGGCCTGGTAACCGGAGCCGGTTCGCTCGGCATCTTGCTGCCACCGTGTCTGCCGGTGATCCTTTATGCCATTCTCGCCAAGGTGGACATCAAGGAGATGTTTATCGCCGGCTTCGTGCCGGCGCTGCTCCTGATTGCGCTGACGGGTGTGTGGGGCGTGTGGGCCTGCCGCAAGGCGAAGGATGGCCAGCAATCGTTCAACCTCGGCGAGGCCGGCCGCGCCCTGTGGGCGGCGAAATGGGAACTGCTGCTGCCGGTCGTGTCGATCATCGCGCTGTTCGGCGGCTGGGCCACCCCGGTGGAGGCGGCGGCGGTGACGGCGTTTTATGCTTTCCTGGTCGCGGTGGTGATTCATCGCGACCTTGGGGTGTTGCGCGATTGCCCGCGTGTGTTGACGGAGGCCGGCGCGCTCGTCGGCGGAATCTTGCTGATCCTCGGCGTGGCGTTGGGGCTGACGAATTTCCTGGTCGACGCGCAGATCCCGGATCGCCTCGCCGAATGGTCGGCCGTCCACGTGCAATCCCGTTGGGTGTTCCTGCTCGGGCTGAACGTGGCGCTCCTGTTTGTGGGCAGCTTGGTGGAGATCTACGCGGCCATCGTGGTGGTGGTTCCGCTGCTCCTGCCGATCGGCGCGCGGCTGGGCATCGATCCGCTGCATCTCGGCATCATCTTTCTGGCGAACATGGAACTCAGCTTCCTGGCCCCGCCGGTCGGGTTGAACCTGCTGCTGGCGTCCTACCGGCTGAAGAAGCCGATGTCCGAGGTGACGCGCGCGGTGCTGCCGCTGCTGGGGGTGCGGTTCATCGGCGTGCTGCTCATCACCTATGTGCCGTGGATCAGCCTCGTGCTGCCGCAGTGGCTGCGGTGAGAGCTGGAGGGGTCGGCTCCGTCAACGTCAAGCAGGCGCCGGACCCGCCGATCGCAACGTCGCACGGGGTCGAGCCGTCCGCCGCCGAAGGCTGCATTTCGAGCATCCAATGGTTGTTCTCCGCATGTTGCCAGACGCCTTCAATGACGCCGCGCCCGTATTGGTTCCAGCTGGCGACCAACAGCGCGACGCGCAATTTTCCGGGGAGTTTTGCCATCGGATTTTGCTGTTCTATGGGGTGACTGGAGACGCCGGGTGCCGCTGCTGGGCGAGCGTGTCGTCGTTCATCGGCGAGATTCGCGGTTTGGTCAAGTGGCGCAAAACCGTAAAATGAGAACGCAAATGGGAAATCAGAACACCTCAGGCCTCACCCTTCACCTTTTCAGCCGGTGCCGATTCTGCCACGGTCACCCGCCGGCCCCGCCCAGCATCCACTGCCAGGCAGGCAGGAGGCGGATCGGTTTGGGCACGGAGGGTTGCGGCAGTCGCGATTCCAGCGTCAGGATGAGAGGCTGGGCGCGCGGATACTCCACCATCGCCTCGCGCAGCGCGCGGACTTCCCGCTCCAGCGTGGCGCGATCATCCACCGCGGCGCACACCTGCACGAGCAGCGCTTCATTCGTCAGACTGCGGGCGAGGAAGTCCACCTCGTAGCCCGAGGCCGTCTTCACATAGCCGACCTCGTATTTGCGCCGCATCAGTTCCACAAACACCGCCGACTCCAGCGCATGACCCGAGTTCGGACGTCCGCTGCGGTCGAAGGCGTGGATCAAAGCGGTGTCCACGGGATAACACTTGCGCGGATTCACGTTGCGTCGCTTTTCCGAGTCCGTGGCCACCGGGACGCTTTGCAGCAGGCAGGCATCCTCCAGGTGAGCGAGCAGGTCGTGCACCGTCTCGCGCGACACCGCGATGCCTTGCGACTTCAGGTCGGAAAAAAACTTCTGCCCGCTAAACAAGCCCGCCGGACTGCCGAGGAGCCGCCGCACGAGCTGGCGCAGCGCGGCGACATTCGTGATGCCGTGGCGCTCGATGACATCGCGCAGCAGGGCGACGTCCACGTAGCCTTGCAGCAGTTCGCAGCGCTCCGGCTTGGAGAGTCCCTGCGCCTCGGGGAAACCACCTGCTTCCAGGTAGCGCAGGAAATGATGATCCAGCACGGCGGACTGTCGGCTGGTGAGTTCGCCGGGATTCTCCGGCACCGCCTGGCCCTGATGCGTGAGAAACTCGGCGAAGCTAAAGGGATGGATCACGATCTCCCAGCCCCTCCCGCGCATCGAGGTGGCAATTTCGCGGCTCAGCAGTTTGGCCGACGAGCCGGAAAGAAACAGCGTATGATGGCCACTGTCCATCAGTCGCCGCGTGAAGACTTCCCAGCCCGGCACCCGCTGGATTTCGTCGAAGAAAAATGTCGTCCGGTGCTCCACCGTGGCCGGGAACAGCCGCAAATGGGTGTCGGGAATCAGCGACAGATGGGCGGCATCCAGCCCGGCGAGGCGTTCATCTTCAAAGTTGAAATAAACGAGCTGAGCGGCCGAAACCCCCGCGGCCATCAGATCCGCGCGGCACTGGTGCAGGAACGTGGTCTTGCCCGCCCGCCTCATGCCGATGACACAGACCGCCTTGTTCTTCACCTTCGGGAGGGCCACCAACCGGCGAGTGAAGTCAGGGGCCGCGGTCTGCACCGCTTCGAGAAGCTTGTCCCGAATAACCTGTTGAAGTTGGTCGTTCATGCGGGCCTAATCTGCCGTAATCTGGACGTTTGAAAAGGCCAATCTCAGTCCTCATCCGGTGGCTGCAACCTCTTCGCAAAGGTGAAAGGTAAGGCCTGAGGTCTTCGGCGCCCTCCGATTGGCGAGGACGGTGGCGCCGCCGGGATTTGCCTCGATCCGGCACGCGCCGTTGCAGGCGCCCGCGCCCACGGCTCTCAAACCCTGACCACGCAGTTCGCTTCCGCCCGATTCCACCGCTTCACCTCAAGCCGAGGCCTCACCTCGTCGTCGCCATCCTGATCATCCTGACGCTGGGCCAAAATACCCCCGCCGACAACCGCTACACCGGCTACGCGCTGGCCGCGACAGGAAGCTCCGGCAGCTCGGCCTTCGCCGCCGTCATTTTCATCATCGACTTGAGGCAGGGCTTGAGATGATCGCGGGCCATTTCCGCGGCAACCTTGGGTTTCTTCGACTTGATCGCCTCGAGCAGCGCCAGATTGCGTTCCTGGGCGCGGCAACGGTCATCCTCAGTGCTCGCATAGGCGAGGAGGAAGGAACGGATGTGCGGGCCCAGCGCCTCGTGCATCAAGAGCAAGAAACTGTTCCCGGCGAGGGTGGCGATCTGATGATGGAAAGTGTAGTCGAGGTCGGCGAAGGCTTCGGCGCTCTTCACCGCCTCCGGTTCCGACCGCAGCAACTCCTCCAGGCCGGCCAGTTCCTGCACCGTGGCCCGCTGGCTCGCCAACGCTGAGAACTCGCTCTCCAGGAGCCCCCGAGCCTCCACGAGATCGCGCAGGCGGTCCGCGCTCTGATGCGGGAAAAAAGTAATCAATACATCCGACATGGCGGTGCGGCTCACATTCCGCTCCACAAACGCACCTTTGCCGTGCCGAATCCGAATGAGCCCGAGCGCCTGCAGTCTCGCCAGCGCCTCGCGCAGCGGGAGCCGGCTCACCCCCAGCTCGGCCTGAAGTTCGCGTTCGCTGGGAAGCTGCTCTCCTGGCTTGAGCATGCCATTCGAGACCATCTGCTTGATTCTGATCTCGATCGCATCGACGACGGAGACGGATTTGATCAACGTGCTCATTTTCGGTCTGCGCCAATTCGCGTGACGAACACCGCGGATTTCCGGCTGCAAGAGGTTATTTCCAAGAGTTTCAAAAGGGTATCGAACTTTCCCGGCAATGGAGCAAAGGCCACCCACGCCAGCGATTCCGACTTGGGGGGCGACGGAGTTCCTAAAGCGCGGACCCAAAGCGTCAACTCATAATATGAGTTGACACAACTGTCAGGGTTTTGCGTCGTCGGTCACCCCTTATCTGGGACCGCGCCCCCGCTCGCCGCGCAAGATCTCCCCTGAAAAACACTTCGATGGATCGCCCTGCACTCGCCCCCGTCCCCAAGGGATTTTGGGAGTATCTTCGCTCCTTTGGCCCCGGCTTTGTCGCGGTGCTCACCTGGCTGGGTGCGGGCGATATCGTCGCCGCCGGGGTCGCGGGAGGAAACTATGGTTACGCGCTCATGTGGGCGATGGTGGTCGCGTTGCTGGTGCGGTATTTGTTTGTTTCACTCATCGCCCGTTATCAGCTGTGCAACCCGAGGGGCGAGGGGGTGCTAGACGGTCTCGCGCGGCTGCACTGGCTGTACGCGCCGTTTCTCTTTGTCGCGGTGTTGCTGTGGGGACACCTGAGCAATTGCTACATGCTGGCGGGAATTGCGGAAATCACGCGTGATCTCGCCGGAGTGGGAGGCTCCAAATGGCTCTGGGAGATCATCTGGGTGGCGATCAGTCTTTCTTTGGTTTTCCGGCCGTCCTACGCGCGCTTCGAGAATTTGTTCAAGGTCTTCGTGGGAGTGCTGGCGGTCTCGCTGCTGGGGTGCGCGCTCTGGGTCGGCGTCGATCCGATGGGGGTCGTCAAGGGGGTTTTTACCTTTGAAATCCCGCGGCAACACGGTCCGTTCAGCGCGTTGCTCGTGGCGATCGGGATGGTGGGAGCGGTGGGCGGTTCGCTGGTAAACCTCGTCTATCCCTACTTCCTGGATCAAAAGGGCTGGCGCGGGCCCCAGTATCGGCGTGTCCAAAATTACGACTTCCTGGTCGCGGTGGTCGTGATGATCGTCTTCAACCTCGCGGTCTGGACCCTCGGGGCCGAGCTCGTGCACGGCAAAGGGGGGACCATCAGCTCGGTGGACGACCTGGCGTCACTCCTGGGCGGTGTCCTCGGCCAGGCGGGACGGCTCCTGTTTCTCCTCGGCGTGTTCGCCGCCATCTTCACCTCGATCGTGGGCGCCGGCATGGGGCTGGGCTGCCTGGCGACCCACGCCTGGTTGCGCTGGCGGGCGGGAAACGACGTGCCGCTGCCGGGCGATTTTCGCGACCACCGCATCTACCGGATCGTGGTGCTGTGGATCCTGATTTCTCCGCTGGTGTGGATGGGCCAGGCGGAGTTCGTTTCCCTGACCATTTTGGCAAATTCCTTCTCGGTCGTCTTGATCCCGGCTCTGGCCGGAGGGCTCTGGTGCATCACCGCCCGCGCCTCATTTATCGGGGCGGAGTATTGCAACCGTTGGTGGGACAACGCGGTCATGGCCTTCCTCTTCGTTCTGGCCCTCTACGGCGGATTTGAGGCGGTGAAATCCATCCTTTCGCAGCTGAAGATCATCTGAGTCGGACCTTGCCACCATGCCTTCTTCAAAAAAATCCGTCCCCGTGGTATTTCTGGTCCACACCAGCTTTGTCTCGGTCCAGCACCTGACCGAGTTGTTTCAGGAACTCGGTCCGGACCTCGAACTGCGCCACATCGTGGATGACAGCCTGCTCAAAGAGGTCCTCGCCAACGGGGGTGTGACCCCGGCGGTCCGCCGGCGCATGCGCGGTTACTACCAGGCGGCGGAGTTGGCCGGGGCGTCGTTGATTTTCAACCAATGCTCGTCGGTCGGCGAGGCCGCGGACGCCGCGGCGCGTGCCGTGCGGGTGCCGGTGGTGAAGGTGGACACCGCGATGGCCGAGGAGGCGTGCCGGATTGGCTCCCGGATCGGCGTGGTGGCGACGCTCGAGACCACGCTCGGTCCGACCTGCCGGCTGATCGAGGCCACGGCGAAGCGGATGCGAAAGCGCGTCGTCGTCACGCGCGGTCTGGTCAAGGGCGCCTTCGAAAAGCTCGTGGGCGGCGATCGGGCGCGGCACAACGCCATGGTGCTGGAGGCGATTCGTGCGCTGGCGCAGAAGGTTGATGTCGTGGTTTGTGCGCAGGGCAGCATGGTGGCCATTCTGCCCGAGCTCGGTCCGACGCCGGTGCCGGTGCTGACCAGTCCCCGACTTGGCGTTGCCAGCGTGGTGGCGCGCCTCAAGGGCCGGACGGCCCAACCGGGCCGCTCCCGCCGCAAAGCGGTTTGACCGGGCATCGCGGTCCAACTCGATCCCGCGGCCCTCCGCCGATTTCAAGCACACCATCCCCAACCTGAAAGATCTCCGGTCCATCATCCCATGAAGACTCAGTCCAACTCCATTACCCGCGCCCTCTTGGTCGCATTCGGTCTCGCCCTGGCTTCGTTGCCCGCGTGGGCCGGTGAGATCGCCGGCGTCGTCTCGCAGTCGGCCACCCAGGGATTCCTCCCGGGCGCCACCGTCACGCTCGTGGAACTGGGCCGAAGTGGGTCGACCGATGGCGGTGGCCGCTTCCGTTTTTCCGACGTGCCCGCCGGCAATTACACCGTGCAGGTGGACTTCGTCGGCTATGAGACCAAGACGCAGGCGGTGAGCGTACCGGCCACCGGGGCGGCGGCGGTTGACATCAAGCTGGGTGCCGACGTGGTGAAACTGGAGCAGTTTGTCGTCGAAGGATTTCGCGAAGGTCGCGCCCGGGCGCTGCAACAAAAACGCACCCAGACCAACATCTCGGACATCATCTCCTCGGACGCGATCGGCAACCTGCCCGACCGCAACGTGGCCGAGGCCGTCTCGCGCCTGCCGGGCGTGAATCTGTCCCTCGACCAGGGGGAGGGGCGCTACGTGAGCATCCGCGGGGTCGAGCCGAATCTCAACCAGGTGCTGCTCGACGATGCCACGATGGCGTCTCCGGGCGGCACGCGCCTCGGCCGTGCCACTCCCTTGGATACGCTCAACGCCTCGCAGATCGCGCAGATCGAGGTCGTCAAGAGCGCCACGCCCGACCTCGATGCGAACTCGCTCGGTGGCACGCTCAAGATCAGATCCGCCAGCCCGTTCGATCGCAAGGGACGCTTCATTTCCGGATCGATCAACGGGCTGTACAATGAGACCGGCGAAAAGACCAACCTCGATGCGCAGGTGAGCTATTCCACGCTGTTCGGGCCGGGGAATCGCTGGGGCCTTCTGGCCGGCGCGAGTTATGACAAGCGGTTTTTCGAAAACAACTGGGTGCAGGCGAGTTGGAATCTGCGCGCGATCAACAACGAGAACCGCTATCTGCCGAACGATTTTCAGGTGAAGCCGGAGCACGGCAGCAACGAGCGCCACGGGGCCAACCTCAACCTCGAGTACCGGCCGGACAACAGCCTGCGGCTCTTCATCCGCCCCAATTTTTCGGCAGCGTCCCAGTACGAGAACCGGTTCGAAACCAACATCAGTGTCGACAACTCGGCGGCCCGGGTGACGTTCACCTCTCCGACCGCGGGCACCTTTGCCGGCGCCGGGGCGCGGACGGAGCGACGCGAACTGCGCCGACAATACGATCAGAATCTGTTCACTATTTCGGCCGGTTTGCAGAAGGTCTTGGGCGCGTTCACCATCGAACCGCTGCTGACGCATTCCGCGGCCAAGGAGAACCGCGTGTACGACAAGTCCCGCGAGTTTCGCAACGCCACCGGCAACACGGGACCCGTGCAGTTCGACTTCGGGGCCTTCGACTTCAAGCGCTGGGATGTGGATCCCGCCATCGACCTGCCGTCCACCTATCCCCTGCGCCGCACGCGTGACGACTGGGGCGTCGTCGATGAGAAGACATCAACGGCCAAGCTCGACGTGCGCTGGGACACCACCAACCTGCTGGGCCGGCCGGGCTGGCTCAAGACCGGCGTCAAGTACCTGCAGCGCGCGCGGCTCACCGATTTGGAGTCGCGGCGCGTGGAGCCGGTCACGAGCTGGCGGTTGGATTCAAGCATGGTCCGCCCGGCGGTGCCGGTGTATGACGGTCGTTTCAACAGCGGCTTCCTGCTCAACTGGGAGGGCATTGACCGGTTCATCGCCGCGAACCGCAGCCTGGTCCGGCCCATCCCGCTGGAGGAGGCGCAAAACTCGATCGAGGACGACTACGACATCGACGAATACATCTACGCGGCGTACGCGATGGGCAGCCTCAAGCTCAACAAGCTGACGCTGCTGGCCGGATTGCGGTGGGAAAAGACGGACGCCACCATTCGCGCGGTCGAAGCCCGTTCCGCCGGCACCACGCTGCTCGGCCGGTTTCCGACCTCGGGCACCACCAGCTACGATGAGATCTTTCCGAACCTTCAGGCGGTCTACCGCTTCAACGAGCGCGCCCTGCTGCGGGCGGCTGCCACGCAGACGATCGGCCGCCCGGCGTATGAAGACTCACGGCCGTTGGCCAACTTCCGCTACGACGCCCTCGGGGCGGCGGCGCTCAACCCGGCGTTCCCTTTCACCGGCACGCTGAGCATCGGCAACCCGGCCCTCAAGCCGTACCAGGCGAGAAACTACGACTTGTCGTTCGAATGGTACCTCAAGGGCAGCGCGACGGTGGCGTTGGCGGCCTTTCGCAAGGAAATCGACAATCCGATCTACACCTATTCGGAAATCCTCCGTGACGTCTCCCACAGCGGGATTTCCCTGCAGAGCCTCAGCCTCAGCGGTCGGCGCAACGCCCAGAGCGCCCGAGTCAATGGCATTGAGCTGACCCTTTACCTGCCTTTCAAATTTCTCCCGGCCCCGTTCGATGGGTTTGGCATCGACGCCAACCTGACTCGGATCTCGTCGGACGTCATCGTGCCCACCCGGCCCGGCGAAAATCTGCCCTTCTTCCGGCAGCCGAATAAAATCTACAACGTCACGTTCTTTTACGAGAAGGCCCGGTTTTCCGGCCGCGTGGCGTGGAGTTATGCGGATGAGCAGCTCTATTCGATCGGCACAGCGTTTCTCAACGACCAGTACCGGCTGGCCCGCGGCAGCTACGACTTTCTGTTCCGTTACCGGATCAGCGGGCACTACTCCATCACGGGCTCCGTGCGCAACCTCACCCGGGAGCCCGAGCAGTATACCTACGGCGTGAAGAGCCTGCTGCGCTCGAGCCGCCTGCTTGATCGCGACTACAAGCTCGGGATCAACTTCACCTACTGAGTTTTCGCGGCGGCCGCGAAAACTTGGTGCCAAACCCAGCTGTAAAACGGACGGTTGATGGAAGTTTCAACCAGTCGTAGCGCGACGGAGCCCTCGCCCTTACGGTTCCTACGGAAGTCCGGGGCCGCCGTTTCGCTCATCGTTTTTTTTGTCGCGCTGTTGCCGGGCGCGTCGGCCGCGACGGCGCGCCTGCTCATTCTGCACACGAACGACCTGCACGATCATGTGCGGCCGGGCTACGAAGGGGTCGGCGGTCTGCCGTATGTCGCGGGCTATGTCGCCCAGGTCCGAGCGGGGCGCAGCGACGTGCTCCTCCTCGATGCAGGCGATGTGGCGGAGAAGGGCGACCTGTTTGCCTTCAAGACCCACAGCGTCGCAACCTACGAGGCGCTGCGGCGGATCGGCTACGATGCCGTCACGCTGGGAAATCACGACAACGATCAGGGGCTCGACTGGTTGCGCCGGTACGAGAATGCGATGGGCCGGCCGTTCGTCTGCCTCAATCGCGTGGACCCGGCCGGAAAATCGATCTTCGCCCCGGCGCGCATCGTCGAACGCAACGGGGTGAAGATTGGCATCATCGGGATGATCACGCCGCAGGACGAAGGCACGCTGAATCTGGAGGAATCCGGTCAGCGGCTTGGGATCGAGGCCGAGCGGCTGGACCGCGAAGTGGATCTGGTGATTGCGTTGTGTCACCTGGGCAGCCGGGCGGCGACCGAGTGGGCCCGCCGGGCGCCGGCGGTGGATATTTTTGTCACCGGCCACTCCCACGAGGCGCTGCGTGCGCCGATCGTGCTCGCGGATCGCGGCACAATCCTGGTGCAGGCCGGGTCGAACGCCCGGTTTGTCGGCCGGCTGGAAATTGAAATCGATTTGGCGACCGAGAAAATCATCAGCCACCAGGGCGCGCTGGTGGAAATGAAACATGACGCCATCGCGCCGGATGCCGATTTTCTCGCGTGGGTCCGGGCGCGCGAGCAGGCGATCGCTCCGGAGGCGACCGAGTTTGTCCTGAACAACGACACGCCGATCGGATTCGAGATGGCCTGGCTTGCCGCGGAAGCGCTGCGGGTGAAGGCCGGCACCGACATCGCCTTCTGTCACCCGGGGCACATCATCCGCAACGCGCTTCCCGCGGGCCCGGTCGATGTCAACGCGCTCTTTCTCACCGGCGGTCAGCGGGGCCACGCCACCGTCCGCACGACGCTCACGGGCGGGGAAATCACCGCCTACCTGAACGCGCTGGCCGGGCCCTCGCCCGATCAAACCGCCTGGTCCGGTTTCGTCGCGACCGAGTCCGCCTCGCCGGACGGCAGGCGCACGCTCACGACGAACCTGGATCCGGTGCGCGCCTACTCGGTGCTCATGCCCGAACTGGAATGGAGCAAGCGCTTCCTGCGTGCGGCGGGCCGGCAGAAGTCCGGGCCGCTCGCCGGGCGGAAATTCACCAGTGAGCCCGACGCGGCCACTTATACCGCGGCGCTCTGGGCGGATCTGAAGGGCCGCCGGGACGATCCCACTTCGCTGAAGGAAATCGTTGGGCGATTAATCCGCCGGGCCCACCTCAAATAGGCCGCGCTGGCGGCCCGCCGCCGGGGCGCCGGCGATTCGGGCGCGTCACCACCTTCACTCCTCGCTCTCCTGATCCGCCAACCTCACCCCAAAAAAACGTCGCCATGAAATCCCGCCACCGTTGCTCTCGGCTGTCACGTCACTACCGCTTCCTGATCATGGCGGCGGCCTTCGCCGGAATGCTCTTTTCCGCCTTGGGGCAAACCGTCGGCACCGTTGCAGGCGTGGTGATCGACGCCATGAAAGGCGGCAATGTGGTGGGCGCACGAGTGGAGATCGTGGGAACGAATCTGTTCACAGCGACGGATGATGGCGGACGATTCCGCCTCAACAACGTACCCGTCGGATCGAGGACGCTGGCGGTTGGTTCGCTGGGTTACGCCGAAGGGACGCAGGCGGTCGAAGTGCGCGAAGGCGTGCCGGTCCAGGTGAGCGTGCAACTCAAGAGCGAGATTGTCACCATGGGAAAGTTTGTCGTGTCCACTTATGCCAGCCAGCAGGCGGTGGCGCTCAGCCGCCAGCGGCAATCCGACCGGATTGCCAACGTGATTTCAGCGGATTCGATTGGCGAAATGCCGGACGATAATCTGCGCATGGCCCTCAATCGCCTGGCGGGGATAAATGTCGCGGGCGGCGACGACGGGCTGGTGTCAATCCGGGGCATGGAGGGAAAGCTGAATTCGGTGGTTTTGGACGGTGATGCCCTGCCGTCGGCGGCCGTCGGCCTCACCGGATACGGCAACCAGGGGCAGACGCGGGGGATCAACCTGCGGAACATTCCGACCGAGGTGATTCAGGGCATCGAAGTGATCAAGACTCCGACCCCCGACCTTGACGGCGATGCCATCGGCGGCCGCGTTGATCTCAAAACCGCGAATGCCTTCGATTTTCGGGAGCGAATCGCCCGGGTGTCCGGGGAGTATCGGACTCACCAATACGGTGGCTCCGGCTACGCCGGCAGTGTGACCTACGGCGACGTTTTCAACCAGGCCCGGACCGCCGGCGTGTTTCTGAATTTGAGCTGGAAGGACTATTCCCGGGAGTTCGGACAGTACAACGTGACCTACGTGAACCCCAACCAGGCCCTCACCGGGGCCCCGGCGCTGGTGAATGAGATCAATCCGAACCGGCAGTACGAGGAGTCGCAGGAACTGGCGTTCAATGCCTCGTTTGATTGGAAGCTGTCCCACACGACCCGCCTCAGTTTCAAGGGCTGGTACAACCGTTCGGAAAAATTCGATGATCGCCCGCGGGTGCAGCTGCAGTTTCGCGATGTCGCGGCCAACAATCTCACGGAGGCCTCGGGCTTGAAGGCCGCCGGGGTCGGCCGCATTCGGGTTCGGAAACGCGACCGCATTCGTCCGGACCGGGATTTCGAACAGATCCGGCTGGCCGTCAAAGGGGAGACGACCGCCGGCAACAGCCTCTTCACCTATGGAATTACCTACGGCCAGTCCCGCTTCACGGCGACGGAATACGATTTCACGTACGAGGCCAACTTCAACAACGTCGCCTGGAGCTGGGACCGAACCCGCGATCGCGTCTTCCCCGCCTACACGCTCAGCGCCGGCACCACCGATCTGTTCAACAACGTCGCGGCGTACCCGGTCACCGACGTGCTGCGGCGCGCGCGCGACAACACGGATGACAACCTCACCTTCAACGCGGACTGGAAGGTTGATTTCAAGGCGGACCAACCGTTCAGTCTCAAGACCGGTTTCAAGGGCCGGATGGAAGACCGCGCCAACGCCGGCCAGAGCCGGCGATTCACGGCCACCGCGGGCGCGTCGTTGGCCACCGTCGGCACCGTCGGATTTTCCACGTATGATCGGTTCCAGGATCTCGGTTTCGTGGCCAACGATCTGGCCTTCACCCGCTATCTGGACACCAACGCCGACAACCCGGCGCTTTTCCGTGAGAATCAGGTGACCGGGGCGCAGGAGGAGGCCGAGATTCAAGCGAAAATCGAGGAGAACGTGTGGGCGGGGTATGCGATGGGCACCCTGGACATCAGGAAATTGCGGTTGGTCGGCGGCCTGCGTTACGAACTGACGGATGCGACCTACCGCTGGCCGGCGTCACGAGCCAACCGTGGCGCGATGGTCTTTCGTGACGTGACGAACCAACCCAACTACGGCACGATGGTCCCCAGTGTCATCGGCATCTACCGCTTCACCCAGAACGACGTGTTGCGCGCCGGGTGGTCGCGGACGCTGTCGCGCCCCGATTGGGACAGCCTGATCCCGGTTGATACCAGTCTGACGCTCGCAGTCGTGGATCCGAACTCCCTGATCACCGGGAACACCATCGACATCACGGTGCGCAATCCGCAGTTGAGCGCGCAGCGGTCGGACAACCTCGACCTGTCGTTCGAGCACTATTATGGCAGTGGCAACCTGGTTTCCATCGGATATTTCTACAAAAAGATGGACAACTACATCGGTGCGCCCATCGCCCGCCTGACCAATCAGCCGGCGATCAACCCGATCACGGGACTTCCCCTGCGCACCAACGCCGGAGCTCCCGTATTTTTCCGCGTGAGCCGGCCGGAAAACGGCGTCATTCAGGAGATCAGGGGCGTGGAAGCCATCTGGCAGCATCGTTTCAAGCGGTTGCCGGGATGGCTGAGCGGCTTGGGCTTCAACACGAATTACGCCTACATTGATGGCACGAGAAAGGCACCCCTTTTTGCCAATGCCGCGAGCCCCTACACGGTGACCGGTTTCCAAAATTTCTCCCGCGTGGAGAACCAACCGAAGCACATCTTCCACGCCCAGGTGTATTGGGAGCAGCGGGGTTTCAGCGCGCGGGCCGGCTACAACTACACGGGCTCGCAGGTGACCGTGTTCGATCGCCGCGGACCCGGGGTCGACTACATCCGCGACACGCTCGAAGCGGTCGATGTTTCGCTCGGCTACGAGTTCAAGAGCGGCTGGAAGATCTACGTCGAGGGCAACAATATCACCGGGGAGCCGGAAGACACGCGGTATACGGTGAATCGGAACTACGTCGAAACCTATGATCTCGATGGCAAGGCTTGGACGGTCGGCGTCCGCGCGAAATTCTGAGCAAGATGAATTGCCCCGCTCCCGCCCACCGGTTCCCGGCCGCTCGTACGATCGCCACCCTGTTCGCTCTCGCGGCCAGCCTGGCTGCGCCCAGTCATGCCTCCGCCGCCACCACCTGGACCCAGTCGACGTTCGAGCAGTTTCGGCAGGGTTCGATGCTCGATGCCGGCAGCAATCTCTACGTTTCGGCGCAAGGCCGGATCCAGCTCATCAATCGCTGGGACCTGAACGGCGATGGGTTTCTGGATGTGATCGTACCCTCCGGCCACGCGCACACCGAAAAGGAGAACACCTACATCTACCTGAATCGCGGCGGACACATCAATGGCCGCGAGCGGATTCAACTGCCCGGAGGCGGTTCGGCTGCCGGTCTCGTGGCTGATCTCAATCGCGACGGCTTGAACGACCTGGTCGTCACCAACGCGGCCGACAGCCATGTGAAGGAGGTGGACACCTGGATCTACTGGGGGCGGTCCGGCGGCTACTCGGCCACCGCCCGCACGGCCCTGCCGGCGTTCCGCGGACGCGCGGTCGTGACCGGGGACTTCAATGGCGATGCGTGGCCCGATCTCGCAATTGCCTGCGAGTGGATCGATGCCTCGGGTCCCGACAAAAGGAAACGAAAGGTCAGTCTCATCTACTGGAATTCCCCGACGGGATTCGATCAGGCCCGTCGGCTGAAGCTTCCGCTCGGGGGCGAATCAGCGCGATCCCTGGCCACGGGGGACATCGATGGCGATGGTCGCGATGATCTCGTTGTCCAGACGCCACAACTGCTGCATGTCTTCCGGTCCGCCAAAGGTGACTTCGCCACCGGGAATGCCACCGAGCAGCACTCCACCCCGGGCAACGTCGTCGCCTTGGGCGACTTCAATCGCGACGGAACCCTCGACCTCGCCCTTGGGCGACCGGGCGCGGTCACCGTGATCATGGCCGGCGGCGGCCGGTTCGACTTCGACCATGCGACGGTCCTGCCGGTTTCCGAACCGTACGGACTGAGTGCGGTTGATCTCAATCGCGATGGCTACGCCGATCTGGTCGTGGCAAATTACGCTGCGACCGGCGGGGCGACTTGGACGGACTCGATCATCTTCCACTCGGACAAAGGGGTGTTTGATCCTTCCAAGGCGACGCTCCTCCCGACGCTGGGCGCGAGCGGAGTTAGCGCGGGCGACCTGAACGGCGATGGCTTTCCGGAACTGGTCTTCAGCCACCAGAACGTGACGAATCAGAACGAGCTGTTCTCCTATGTCTACTGGAGTGATCGCGGGCGCTTCCGTTATGGCGACCACACGCAGCTGCGCACGGCCGGCAGTGTCGGCAATGCGATTGGCGATGTGGACAACAATGGGGAGCCGGACGTTGTTTTTTTCAATAACGAGGGCGGCTTTCGGGACGGCCCATCGGAAACTTACGTGTATTGGGGTGACGGCACGCGCAACTTCTCCGCCGCCCGCCGGCTCACGATCCCGACGCATCAAGTCTTTGGCCACGGTCATGCGGATCTCGATGACGACGGATTTGTCGACTTGGCGCTGACCCGGGAGAACTTCATCGGCGGCGTGCCCCACGAACCGGCGGGAATCTCGCTCTACTGGGGAAGCCCAACCGGCTTCAGTGCCACCACGGAAATCACCGCGCCATCCGCCTACGGCGGTGTGCGCTTGGCCGATCTCAACCGGGATGGCTGGCTCGACATTGTGTCCGGAGGCAACAACACCGACCCGAAGAATCCGGCGCGCGGAGGAATTCCGATCTACTGGGGCTCGTCCGAGGGCTTCCGGCGCGATCGCCGGACGATTGTCCCGAGTGAGAATCCGAAGATCCGGGGGCCGCTGCTCGCCGATTTAAACCGGGATGGCTGGCTGGACATCGCGGCCCAGGAGAAGGAGGGAACTGTCACCCTCTGGTGGGGTTCGGGTGCGGGCTACGAAAAGCTGGAACGTACGGTCATCGACCTCGGGCGCCCCGACGCGCTCATGTATGTCTCGGCGGCCGATTTCAACCGCGACGGGTGGCTGGATCTGCTCCTGCCCCAGCGCGGACCGCCCGACGGCACCGAAACCACCTCGTTAATCCTTTATGGATCGCCCGCCGGATTCAGCCGGGCCAATCAGGTCGCGTTGCCATCGTATGTGCCCTATCAAAACACGATCGCCGACCTCGACCGCGACGGCTGGCTCGACATCGTTTTCTGCAGTTACGGCGGAGAGGTGAGCGGAAACCGCCCTTCCCTCATCTACTGGGGAGGGAAGAATGGATTTCTCGGGCGGCCGCGCACGGAACTCCCCACCCATGGGTCATCCGGGTCGGTGGCCCTGGATTTCGATGGCGATGGCTGGCTCGATCTCTTCTTTGCCAATCACCGCCGATCCGGTTCGACCGTCGATCCCCTCCCCCACCGCCACGTGACCGAGTCGATGTTGTATTGGGGAGGCAAGGACGGATTCTCACCCCAACGCCGTTGGGATGTGCTCGGCCGGGGTCCCTCCGGCCTCAACCTGCGCGATCCGGGCAACGCCTACGACCGCGCGTTGCATGAGGACTATGTCTCGATGAGTTTTCAGAGTCCGGCCCACGAGCGCCTCGCCGCGATCGATTGGTCCGCCGCCACGCCGCACGGGACGGCCGTGCACTTTCAGGTGCGCACCGCCGCCACGGAAGCGGCCCTCGCGGACGCCGCCTGGACCGGGCCGCGCGGGCGCGACACCTGGTGGGAGCGTCCCGGACCAATCGACCACGGATCGCGCGGAGGGTGGATCCAGTATCGCGCCCGGTTGATCTCTCCGAATGCCGGCAGCTCGCCGTTGCTGGAACGCGTCTCCCTCTCCTTCAAGTAATCAAAACAGCTCGAAGCCGAACAACTGGGCGTCCTGCAGTTCGAACTCGAGTCGCACCGCCTGGCCCTGGAGGGAGGAAAGCGAACGCGGCCACGGAACGGAGGTCCTTACCGAGTCTCCCGTGATTTCGGTCCAGCCGAATCCATCGAGCAGAAGGTTGCGGGCATCGCGCAAGCGCACGCGCATTTCGCCCGCGACCCGGGCATTCACGGTCAAGGCCTCGCCACGCAGATAGAACGGCTTGGTCACCAGCCGGCCGCGGTTGAGATCCGCTTCGCGCGCGACGTAACGATCGCGCGGCATGCGCGCGAGACCGAGGTGGCGCTCGTCGAAGCGGGCGACCTTGTGGCCGCGCAGGTATCCACCGTAGTAGATATAGGTCTCGTCACCCACGACGATTTGTTCGTCGCCCCACGCCATCGCGTGATCCCACCGGGCGGGATCGGGGTCGTTGGGCAAGAAGGGTTGATCGTCACGCTGCCACGTCCGGCCGTCGCGACTCCACGCCAGCACCGTGTAGCCCAGCCCGGCGGCCTTGCGATCGAGGTCACCCATCTCAGTCGCGGACTTGCCGGGGGTGGCGTTGAGGTCGTCACGCAGCACTTTCACCAAACCGATCAGCAAATCACCGCGGGCCATCATGCCGGACATCGAATAAAATTGCAGCTCACCCTGCTCGAGCGGTACGCCGATCTTTGGGGTGATGATGGGCCACTTCTCCTCCCAGCGGAGCAGATCCTGGCTCACGCTCTGATATGGCATCCGGCGTTTTCCCTCCCAACGCGAACTCGGGAGATAAACCGACCCGATGGCGAGAAAGTGCCGCCGGATCGGATCCCAGCGCAGCGAGTTGATGTCGTGGTTGTGCTCCCAGACGACGCCCGGCACGAGCATGCGCCAGTCCAGGCCATCCGGCGAAACCGCCAGCCGCATGCCGCCACCTTCCCAGAAGGCCAGCACGTAGCGTTCACCGGCGGGCGCGAAGGTGCGGCCGCGATCCACCACCGAAACGCCGAATTGGATCTTCTGCGGATCCTTCAGCACGCGATGCGGCCGCTGCCAGTGAATGCCATCCGCCGACTCCATCGTGGCCACGTGGGACTGACTGGCGGTCTCCGGCGTGTTGTACCAGATGCGAAACCGGCCGGAGTCGGGGTCGCGCAACACGGTCAGGTACGGTTGAAAATTTTCATCGCCGCTTTTCCTGCCGGTGATGATCGGGTCCGGCCATTTGACCGGCTGGTTGATTGTTCGCGTCAGGAAGGACTGTTCCGCGATCAGATAATCATCGATGAACAGGTGCGGCCCGGCGCCGAGCCGGAGGGCCTCGGCGGCGGGCCGCTCAGCGGCCGGCAGCGCGCCGGGCATCAGCAGCACGGCGGCCACCAAGGATGGGCGAAGCAGGCGGAGCGGCATGTTATGTCGGGATGGAGCGATCAAACCCCGCGGGTGGAGGTCACGGGTACTCAGGAAGCAAATACAGCACGCGGTTGGACTCCGGCGCGGAGAGGTCGCCCCAGACGGTGAGCACGTTGCCTTCCTGCCGCGTGACCACGGACCAGCGCGTGCCGGTCCAGACGGTGGCGCCGGGGAGTTTTTCATCGAGCGCGGCGGCGCCGGTGACGCGTATCGTGGTTTGCCCGCGGCGCCGGTCGAACACGGCCTGCGCGATTTTCCAGCTGGTGGAGGGCGGCCGGGGAGCCCCGTCCGCAATCTCGTTGTTGGTCACCATCGGCGCCGCGCCGACGGTCTTGGTGATTTTGATGGCCCCCTCCTCGTTGCGCAGGAAACGGTTCTGCTCCACCCGCGACGGTTGGAAGTAGGAAAAATTCTGCTGCAGGCGGATCCCCGGTCCCTTGCGGTTGTCCGCAATCACGTTGCCCTCCACCACCACGTAGCCGTCCGCCATGTAGATGCCGCCGCCGCTCTGGTTGTGGACGATCTGGTTCTCGATGACCCGCGCGCGCCCTTCCTTGCTGATGCGGATGCCGCCAATGCCACCCATCGTCGTCCAATTGCCGGCGAAAAGATTCCGCCGGATCACGGGCTCGCCCTGGCGCATGGTGTAGAGTCCCCCGCCGTCGTCGTCACCCTCGTTGCCGATGATCCAGTTGTGCTCGATGGTGGGACTGGCGAAAAACTCGCAGTAGACCCCGCCGGCGTCGCTCCGGCCCATCGCGCGATTCATGGCGACGACGTTGTGGCGGAAGATGGGCGACGCCTCGTGGGAGAACGCCGCGGCTCCGCCGCTGCTGCTGCGGGTGCGGGTGTGATCGTGGAGGCCCGAGATATTGCCGGTGAAGACGTTGTGCTCGATCAGCGCGCGCGGATTCCCGGGGAGCCGATGCCAGCCGTAGACGGCCAGCGCCCCGCCTTCGCCGATCTCGGTGTGGTTGGCGCGAAAGTGATTGTTCGTGATCACCGGCACCGCCTCAAAGAGGCACGCCAGCCCGCCGCCCATGCTGCCGGGTTGATGAATCCGATCGAGCCGGAATCCGACCGGCGGTACGGTGTAACTCTCCTCGATGCGGTTGTTCGAAATCGTGGGAGAAACTCCGTCGCACAGGACGGCCCCGCCGTGCCCCAGCGCCCGACCGCGCCGGATGACAAAGCCATCGATTCGCGCCTGGCTCGCCCCGAGCACGACCCGGCGGGTGTGCAGACCATCCAGCACCGTCTCGTGGATGAAGATGTCGCGCGTCCAGTCCGCCGCCGAAAAGCCGCCGAACAGGTCGACGTGCTCGCGCATGGCCACGGTGGCATCGTCGTAGGCGCCCGCCGCCACCAGGATGGCGCTGCGACGATCTTTGGTGCCGCCCAAATTCTTCGCGGCCTCCGCCACGGAGCGCCACGGGCGGACTTTCGTGCCGTCGGCGGCGGCCTCGGGGGCGGACGCCGCGACGTATTGCACGGTGGAATACGCCGAGAGATCCACCGCGATGGTTCGCGGGCCGACCGCCGCGATGTCACCCGGCACGCGCGCGAGCAGTGCGCCGCCCGTCAGGATCAGGTGGGTAAGACTGAGCAGCGGAATGAGCCGGCAGGACCGTGATGACATCGGGAAGAGGGTGGGGCGCCGCCGGGCGGGGCGGTGGTTTATTGGAAATTGATCTGTACCGCGCGCACTGCGGGCGACGCCGCGCCGTTGTGGGTGTCGAGCACGAGTTTGTATTGCACCCAGGCCTGCTGGGGCACTCCGGTCAGGCTGCTGCCGGAGATGGTGAAGAACGAACCCGGCCCGCCGGGTCCCTGCCACGCCGCCTTGGCCAGCCCCTCGCGGGTCGGGGCGGAGCGCACTTGGAATCGCACGGCGGTCCGGCCTGGCGTTTCCGCTTCCCAGCTCAGCTGCTTCCATTTGGCGCCGCCAGCTTCCCAGGCGGAGGAAATATAGTCCCACGTAAATGTCCGGTGGGAAATCGTACCGAGATCGATGCCGACATCATAGTGCACCCCAATCGAGGGAATCGCGAGATAGCGCTCGCGATCAAAACCCGTCGCGCTGCCCCAGTAGAGTCGGGAGACGGTTTCGTGATCGCCGAAACTGCCCACGACGTCTGGGCTGCCATCACGGCGGTGGCAGAAAAAGAACACGTCGGCAAAACCGTCGTAGTTGAAATCGCTGACGATGCTTCCGGTGCCGCCGTCGGTCGGAAGGCTGATGCGCCGTTTTTCGTCAAATCCTCCCGCGCCACCCAGCAGAATACACGATTCCAGCGAACGACTGCCCTTTTCCTTGTACAGCGGACACACCAGGTCCAGCCACCCGTCGCCATTGACGTCGGCAATCGTCATCGTTTTCGCGTCGAAGTTAAGCACGGTCTTTCTGGCGTCGTCGTAGCGGCACGCCGCGTCGCCCCAATAGATCATCACTTTGGTGCCGGCGAAAACGATGTCGAGGTGGCCGTCGCGATTCAGGTCGGCCACCTCGGTCTGGTGGTTGGGCTGACCGAGCGTTCCCTTGATCGGCTGTCGCCGGCTGTCGCTGTAGTGGCGCGTGCCGTCGCCCCAGAAGATCGCGGCGCCGTTGCCGGCAAAAACGAGATCGAGGTGGCCGTCGCCGTTGAGATCGGCGATGGAGGGTGAGCGGGCGAGAAAGATATTCAGCGCCGTGCGTTCACTAATCACGTAGCCCTTGGGGCCGCCCCAGTAGATGAAGGATCCCGGTTTGGTGGGAGCGTTTGGCGCGGGTGATCCCGTTGCGCCCTTGGCCGGCGGGTACTGTTTGTTGTTCGCCACGATCACGTCGAGGTAGCCGTCGCGATCGAGGTCCGCGACCTCGACGCCGACTCCGGCGTAGGCTGGCAGGCCCGTCATGCGCCAGGGATCCAGTTGGTTGTTTTTGTTCCAGAAGACCCAGACTTCGTTTTCGTAGCGGGTGACCTCGCCCTGGTTCAACAGCAGCACGTCGACCTGGCCGTCGTCGTCGAGATCGGCCATGGCCTGCTCGTAGGGTTCGCGGCTGGGCAGGATGATGCGCTCCGCCGTGCTGTACTTTCCCTGGGCGTTGCCGAGGTAGAGGTAGGAGGGATCGATGTCGCCGCGGGATCGGCCCATCATCGAGGTGATCAGGATGTCGGGGTGTCCGTCGCCATTGAAGTCCGCGATCACATTGCCCTGGGCGCCGTGTTCGTAGAGCGGAGTGCGCCGCGTGACATCGAAGCCGTCCGGCCCGTTCCAATACACGAACGAGGGCACCTCGAAGGAGTAGTGCTCTTGAAAATTGCAGACGACCAGGTCGACCCAGCCGTCGCCGTTCAGATCGGCCGCGTTGGCGCCCCACGCTCCGATCGTCTGGATCGACACGCGGCGATCGTTGGCGAAGCCGGTTGCGCTGCCGTGATAGAGATACGACGGCATGAGCCGGTTGCCGAATCGCTCCTCCCCCGTGGGCGAGTGCAGGTGGTTGGTGAAAAAAACGTCCGGGAATCCGTCGCGGTTGAAGTCGGCAATCACGACGTCCTTGGCAAAATGCGTGGCAAACGCGATTCGCGCCTCCGGCGAAAAAGTGCCGCCGCGGTTCAGGTACGCCCACGAGATGTCGCCCTCCTCGTTGGCAAAGACGACGTCGACTTTCTTGTCGCCGTCGACGTCGCCGAAGCGAACGGCATGGGCCTTGCGCGTGGGGAGCAGCACGCTGCGTTCCGCCGCGTAGCCGTTCGCACTTCCAAAGAACACCTGCGACATCGCGCCGTCGCCGTTGGAGAAGGCGAGATCCGGCCGGCCGTCGCCGTTGACATCAGCCACGTCGACCCCGGTCGCGCCGACGATGGGCAGCTCGGTAAAGGCGTCGCGGGCGAAGGCGCCCTGCTTGTTCCAATAAATGCGCGACGGCAGGGGCTTCGTGTTGCCGCGATACTCCCAAAAACCGGCGGAGTAGGCGAAGATTACCTCCGGGTAGCCGTCACCGTTGAGATCCGCGATGGCCACGCCCTGCGCGCTTTGCGATGGCAGCATGGTTTTCCCAAAAAACGGTCCGGCGGACCACGGCGCAGTGCCGGCGGGGCTCACCTTGCCGCCCGCGGTTCCGCCCCAATAGATCGCGGAATCCATGCTCGTCCACGTGCCGTTGGAGAAGTTCGCGACCGCGAGATCGATTCGCCCGTCCCGGTTGAGGTCCCCCGCGGCGACGCGCATCGGGCCGTCGGCCGGGACGTAAGAATGACGCTGGATGCTGAAGTCCTTTCCGTTTCCCCAATAGATGGACATGTCCAGCTGCTCGAGCAGTGGATGGGAATTGGCGCAGAGGATGTCGATGTGGCCGTCGCCGTTGAAATCCCAGCGATTGACGGTCTGGATCTTCCCGGCGGCCGAGACGTAGGTGTTGGCTCCGGCGTCGGAGAACGTGCCTTGGGCGAATTCCGCGAACGAGCTCTGCCGCCAGACCGTCGTTGGCACGGCTGCGGCGAGAGGGACAGGCCAGATCGCGGCAATAGGGACAGGCAGAAAAAGGACGGCGAGACGGAGCGTCGCGGTTCTGACCGGGAGGCAAAGGACAGTCATGGGGTGGGGCTGGAAGTCTGTCGTTGACTCATAATATAAGTGCACTTGCAGTCAAGTCATGGAAACCGCCCCATTCCGTGCGATTGCCCGCGCTTGGTTTGCCGGAACCAGTTTTCTATTTTGCGCGGTGGTCATATCCCAATCGGCTGAAAACAAGCATGCTGCGAATGACAAGGAGGTCCTGCTGCGCGAGGCGGTGGCCGGTCGGAAGCTCTTTGGCGAGCCCTACGCGTTACAAGGACATCGGCTCGCGTTTACGGACTGGTCCTTCATTCGGCCGGGCAGCCTGTTTTGGCTGAATGAGCGGAACGAGGTCATCAACGAGGTCGAAGAAGGCAGCAAGCGGCCGGTCTACGGTGAGTGGTCGGCCCAGATCAACCGTCCGTCGTCGCCGTTTGGCATTCGCCTGGAGGTGCAGGCAGCCGAACGGCGCGGTCCGGTTCTGAAACGCGAGCGACCTTGGGAACGGGAGTATGTCATCTTCAAGACGGTGCTGAAGGACGGCGACCTGTACCGTGCGTGGGGCAAATCTCTGCCGGGCGGCGACTGCTATTTCGAGTCGCGCGACGGGGTGACGTGGGAACGACCCAATCTCGGACAGAAGGAATTTGAGGGCAGCCGAAACAACAATCTGCTGAGCCCGGGTCCGGGTGGCACGGTTTTCATCGACCCGGCGGCCGGCGCGGACGGACGCTTTAAGGGGATCTTTGGACCGCGTCTTTCGTTTGAGGCGTTTCGGGCTTTCATCGCGAAATATCCGGACCGTTGGGAGACGAAGGTCATCAAGGGTGACTGGGGTGATCCCGCCCGTTTCCACGCCCTGCAAGGGGCGGTGTCGCCGGACGGGGTGCGGTGGAGCGTCTTGCCGGAGCCGTTCACGATTGAGCATACCGACGGGATGGAGACGGGATACTTCGACGTCGTCCGCCGGAAATACGTCATCTACACCCGCAACTGGCTGGTCCGCCCCCGCTCGCCGGAGTGGACCGGCGATCTGCGCACGCGCACCTGGCTGGGGGAACTGCATGGCTCCGGCCGGCGGGCGATCGGTCGGATGGAGAGCGACACCTTTGGCGGCTTTTCGCTCTCAGAACCGGTGATCGTGCCCGTTCCCGGGGAAACTTCACCATCCGAGGTTTTCTATACCAGCATCCGCACGACGATTCCCGGCGCGCCGGATCACCACCTCATGTTTCCGACGATTTGGGACACGCGGGATGACACGACCACGCTCGGGCTCTGGTCCAGTCACGACGGCATCGGATGGAACCGCCTGCCCGGTCCGCCGGTGCTGGCGACCGCCGCCCACGGCCAGTGGGATGGCGGCTGCATTTTCTCGTTTCCCCACCTGTTCGAGCTGCCCAACGGGGACTTTGCGCTGCCCTACAAGGGATACAATTTGCCGCACAAGTATCCCCGCGGCGACATGGAGTTGTATTCCGGATACGCCGTGTGGCCCAAGGGCCGCCTGATCGCGGTCGTGGCCGACGAGGCGGGCGAGTTTTCCACCGTGGGAATCCTGCCGCCGGGCCGGACGCTCAAAGTCAACGCCCTGACCAAACGCGCCGGCGGGCTTCGTTTTGAACTCGCCCGCCTCGACGACCGGGCGATCCCGGGCCGGTCCTTCGCCGATTGCGATGTCATCCAGGGCGACGCTCACCGGGCGGTCGTGAAATGGAAGGGAGAGGCGGATCTCAAGACCCGGGCCGGGGAAGGCCTGGTGATTCGCGTGCGGATGGAGCGGGCCCGCCTATTCGGGCTGGAGTTTGAGTGACGGACGCGCGGCACCTTTTCGCATGACGGCGCCCCCCAGGAAAATCAGCGGCATCGTAACCGCACTCGTCACCCCGATCGACTCCGCCGGACGGCTCGATGAACCGGGCTTGGCGCGGTTGATCGCTCGGCAGGAGCAGGCGGGCGTTGACGCGATCTTTGTCCTGGGGTCGGTCGGCGAGGGTCCGCTGTTGGACGACGAGGTCTATCTGCAGGTGGCGCGGCAGGCCCGGGCGGGTGTGCGCCGTTGCGTGCTGCTGGGCGGGGCGAGCGACAACTCGATTGCGCGCTGCGTGCGTCGCCTCGAGTCGCTCGCGGCAGCGGGCGTCGAGTACGGGGTGCTGACCCTCCCGTATTATGGCTGGCCCGGGGACCCGGCGCTCAGCGTGGCGTTCTTCGCGGCGGTGGCGGCGCGGTCGCCCTTGCCGATCGTCGCCTATAACCTGCCGAAGGCGGTCGGCTGGCAGATGCCGGTGACGGCGCTGGAGGAGCTCTTCGCGATTCCAAACCTGGTATGTATCAAGGACACCCATGCCGATTTCGCCCAGATGGCCGCCGTCGCCGCGTCGCCGCGGCGCCCGGCGCATTTCTCCTACCTGCCGGGTAATTCGGCCCTCGCGCCGCGCTTGCTGGCGCAGGGCGCGGACGGCGTCGTGAGCACGCCGTCGAATGTGCTCGCCGCCCCGTTGGTCGATTTGTGGCGCTGGCATCGCGCGGGCCGGCGCGACCTGGTCGCGCGCCTCGACGCCGAGGTGTTCCCAAAGCTGACCGGCTTGCTCAACCTGGCGCCGACCGGGGCGGCCGCCATCAAGGGCCTGCTGGAAATTGAACACGTCTGCGCGAGGCACACGGTGGCGCCGTGGCCCTGCATGACGGCGGCGCAGGCGCCGGCGTGGGCCAGATATCTCGCGGAGTTGCAGGAGACGTACACGGCCTTTCTCGCCACGATTGATCCCGCAGCCCGGCGCTGATAGATCCCGGCCCGACTCGCGCTCCCTTCCCATGAACCCGATCTCCCGTATCCAATCTTCCGTTTCGCCGGGATGGCGGCCCCGCTCCTGGTGCGCCGTCCTTTTGCTCGGCGGGATCGCGCCGTTGTCCGCCGCGGTGCATTTTGCGTCTGGCTTCCAGGTGGGGGAGGTGTCGTCGACCGCCGCCATCGTCTGGACGCGGCTGACGGCGGAATCCGAACGCCGCGGGCAGGGCGTCGTGCCCCGGCCGCTGATGAGCCCGACGCGCGTCTTCACCGAGTTTCCGGCCATTCCCGCGAGCGAGTGGGAGGGTGCCGTGCCGGGAGCCGCGGGCGAAGTGCGCGTGGCGTGGGGCGCGACCCCGGAACTCGCGTCCGCCCGGCGCACCGCGTGGACGGCGGTCGGCGCCGCCACGGATTTTTCGCACAAGTTTCGCCTGGCGGAACTGCAACCCGGCACGCGCTACTATCTCGCGGTTGAGGGCCGCCCCGGACGCGAGGGCAACGTGACGCGCAGCGCGATCGGTTCGTTTCGCACCGCGCCGAAACCGGCCGAATGGGACGAAGTCTGGTTCACCGTGATGACCTGCCAGCTCTACTACCAGCGGGACGACCGCGAGGGCTTCAGAATCTACCGGGCGATGAGCAACCTGAGCCCGCTTTATCTGAGTTATCCGGACTTCATCGTGCGCACCGGTGACAGCGTCTACTACGATCGCGACAATCCGCGCGGGAGCACCGTCGATCTCTGCCGGCTGCACTGGCAGCGGATGTTCTCGCTGCCGCTCCTGCGGGATTTTTCCCGGCAGGTGCCGAGCTATTGGCAGAAGGACGATCACGATGCGTATTTCGACGACTGTTATCCGGGGCTCGACGCGCCGTGGATCAAGCCTCTCACCTACGAGGACGGCGCGCGTGTATTTCGCGAACAGACCCCCGTGGGCGATTCGCTTTTCCGCACCTTTCGCTGGGGCAAGGGCCTCCAGGTCTGGCTGACGGAGAGTCGCGACTTTCGCTCGCCCGACACCATGCCCGACGGCCCGACCAAGTCGATCTGGGGCGCCGAACAGAAAGCCTGGCTCAAGCGTTCCCTGCTGGAGAGCGACGCGACGTTCAAGGTGCTGGTCAGCCCGACCGCGATCGTCGGTCCCGACAACGCCGACCAGGCGGACAACCACGCGAATGAAGCCTATCGCCGCGAAGGGAATGAATTCCGCCAGTGGACGCACGACCAGGGACTCGCCGGCTTCTACGTCGTGACAGGCGATCGCCACTGGCAGTACGCCTCGATGGATCCGCGCTCCGGCCTGCGCGAGTTCGGGTGTGGACCGGCCTCCGATGCCAGTGTGCTCAAGGGCCCCGGCTACGATCCCAACTACACCTCCTTTTATCGCCCCGGCGGCGGCTTCGCGAGCATCGGTGTCCGCCAGGGCACCAGGAAAGTGCTGGCGAATCCCCAGCGCATCGTCGTCGAAGACGGCGCTCCCATCATCACGATCCGCCTGCACGATGTGGACGGCAAAGTAGTGTATGAATATCGGGACGTCGCACTCCGGCGCCCCTGACTCGCGAAAAATCCACCCGCTTCCTTCCCCATGAACCGCCGCTCCTTCCTCAAATCCGCCGCCCTGGGCTCGACCGGCGCGCTGGCCGCGCCGTCGCAGCTGCTGGGGGCCGTGCCCGCCGCCAGGTCCGCCCTCGGCGCCGTCAAGATTACCGACGTGAAGACCGCGGCGATCGACATCGGCTACAAGACCCACCTGATCAAGGTCACGACCGACTCCGGGCTGTTCGGTCTCGGCGAAGCGTATCCAAAAGCTGAGGTCGGCGATGATATCCACTCCGTCAAGAACATGGTGATCGGCCAGGACCCGCTGCAGGTGGAGTATCTCCATTTCCGGATGGTCGACCAGTACATGTCGCGCGGGGCGCGGGCCGGGGCGTTATGCGGGGCAATCGGTGGCATCGAGTCCGCCCTGTGGGATCTGGCCGGCAAGATTCTCAACGTGCCGGTGTATGTGCTGCTCGGCGGCGCTTATCGCAACAAGGTGATGCTCTATAACGACACCGACAAGCCCAAGGTCGACGAGCCGAAAGCCTGGGCCGACCTCGCCGTCCGCTCGAAGGAATTCGGCTACAAGGCGGTCAAGCACAGCCTCCAGCGATTTGACGGACCGAAGAACAGCACGATTTCGCCGGCGACCCTGCGGCACTGGACGCGCATCATGGCGGCGACGCGCGACGCCGTCGGGCCGGATTATCCCATCGCCATCGACCTGCACTGGCGCTACGCCCTCGGCGACGTACTCCGCTTCACCGAGATGATCAAGGATCTGAACATCTGGTTCCTTGAGGATCCCCTGCAGCCGGAGAACGCGGATGCCTTCGTGCGCCTGCGGGCGGAAAGCCGCGTGCCCATTCTGACCGGGGAGAACCTCTATGCGCGTGAGGGTTTCCGCCCCTTCATCGAGAAGCAGGCCTGCGACCTGGTGCACCCGGACGCGCAGAAATGCGGCGGCCTGCTTGAGACGAAGAAGATCGCCGACTGGGCCGATCTCTACTCGATTCCGATGCTCTGCCACCAGGGGGCGACGCCGGTGGGTGTCTTCGGTTCCGCGCACGCGTGCGCGGCGATCAAGTCATTCGTGGCGCTGGAGACCGACACGGTTGAAAACCACCGCCATCCGCACTGGCAGGATCTGATTCAGCGCGACGGGCCGTTATATACCGATGGGCATCTCGTGCTGTCGAAAAAGCCCGGCATCGGCGTGGAGCTGAACGAGGACGTCTGCCGCCAGCACCTCGCCGACGACCGCGGCTTCTTCAAATAAAGTCTCGGCTCTTTCATCGTTTCGGCCCCCGCAGATGCATGTAATGCGATTTTGCTACATGTGATATGCAGAATAGCATGTCATTTCGTCCATTCGTGGTTGAACTGAATTGTTCGGCCAAGGTGGCAAAGGCTTGGGGCGACTGCACTGCAGGCTGCACCGCAGAGCCGGGACGCCCCGCCGAGGTCGGAGAACGAATGAGCCCATCTTTGCCCCACGCTTAATTAACCGATCCTAAGTTATTGCCACCCACCGGTGGCTGAGATCGTTGCCGATGACGAGGGCGTCGCGTCCCTCTGAAATGCCCAGGTAAGGCCCCTCCCGCGGTCAACCCGTCCAAGGATTTTTCCGCGCCGCCCGCACCGCCGCGGCTGGATTAGTGCTCGTAAGCCCGACCTTCCGACCACCATCGTTCACCCCACTGCCGCCCAATGTCAGAAACCCCGCTCACGCTCCACCCCCGCGCTGTTTTTCTCAGCTACGCGTCGCAGGACGCCGATGCCGCGCAACGCATTTGCGCGGCGCTGCGCGCGGCCGGCGTCGAGATTTGGTTCGATGCCGACGGCGGCCTCCAGCACGGTGACGCCTGGGACGGGAAGATTCGCAAACAAATCCGGGACTGCGTGCTGTTCATCCCCCTGATTTCGGCCAACACCCAGGCGCGCCACGAGGGTTATTTCCGCATCGAGTGGGAGCTGGCCGCCGAGCGGGCGATGGGCATCGCGGCGGGCATACCCTTCATCCTGCCGATGGTCATCGATGGCACAACCGAACCCGAGGCCCTGGTGCCGGACCGGTTTCGGAAAGTGCAATGGACCCGCGTATCCAACGGCAACCTACCGGCGGACGGAGTCGGGCGGTTGCGCCTGCTGTGGGAGCAACGCATCGGCGGCGCGGCACCGCAGACTTCGTCCGGCACAACGGCCCGGTTCAGCCAGTCCGGCCCGTCCCTGACGGGGACTGAACGGCGGCTCGCGGCGATCGTGTTCACGGATATCGTCGGCTATTCGCGCCGGATGCAGAGCGACGAGGCGACCACGCTGCGGCTCGTGCAAGCGGACTTCGCCACCATGATCGAGCGTTGCAAGGGCCACGGCGGGGAAGTCCTCAATTCCATGGGGGATGGACTGCTGATCTCGTTTGGCAGCGCGGTGACGGCCGTGAACTGGGCACTGGAAACTCAAGCCGAGTTTATTCGGCGCCGGGAAACGACCCCGGCCGACCTCGCCCTGGAACATCGGATGGGCGTGCATATCGGCGACGTCTTTCGCCAGGAAACCGGCGGCATCGCCGGAGATGGGGTCAACATCGCCGCCCGCCTGGAGGGCAAAGCCCCGGTGGGCGGACTCTGCGTGAGCCAGATGGTGTACGACACCATCAAGGGCAAGGTACCGATGGAATCGGTCTTTCGCGGCCCGGAGGAATTCAAGAATATCGCCGAGCCGATCCCAGTCTGGCACATCGCGCCGAAAGGCAGTGCCATCCTCTCCGCCTCTGACCAACCTTCGCTCAAATCCACGACCGGCAGCCGCACCAGTCTCCCGCCGAAAATCCCGGACTATGAACTGCTGCGTCCCATCGGCGAAGGCGGCTACGGCGAAGTGTGGTTGGCGCGCGGAGTCACCGGCGCCTATCGCGCGGTCAAAATTGTCCGCCGCGATCGGTTCTCCGACGCCGAACCCTTCGAGCGGGAATTTCGCGGCCTGAAGGAATCGATGTCCGGGCCGCTGGCCGCGGCCGGAGGCATCGCCCTGCTGCATGTCGGCCGGAACGAACCCGCGGGATTTTTCTACTACGTGATGGAGCTGGCCGACGACATCGAAACCGGTCGCAGCATCGATCCCGGCCGTTACCGCCCGTTGACCCTGAAGGAGGTTCGTGAGCGCCGGGCACCTCTGCCCGTGAAGGAGTGTCTCGCCCTCGGTGTGTCAATGGTCCGCGAACTTTCCATACTTCACACCCACGGGCTCGTGCACCGCGACATCAAGCCGTCCAACGTCATCCTCGTCAGCGGGGTCGCGAAACTCGCCGATATCGGACTCGTGGCGGTAAGTGCGGACGCGCGCACGTATGTCGGCACCGAAGGATTCGTCCCCCCCGAAGGATCGGGCACGCCGGCGGCGGATGTTTTCGCCGCCGGGAAAGTCCTCTACGAGCTCTCGACGGGCTTCGATCGCAAGGAATACCCGCGGATCTCCGACAAGATCGCGCCCGCGGATCGCACGGTCTTTTCCGCCTTCAACGAAGTCGTCCGGCGCGCGTGCGATCCGGCCACCGCGAAACGCTATCCCGACGCCGGCGCCCTCCTCGCGGATCTGCGGGCGTTGAGCGCCGGTACGCCGGTCGCGGCCCGGAAATCCAATTCGGGCCGGCGCTGGATCATGGCCGGCGGCGCCGCGGCGGCCCTCGTCACGATTGGATGGTTGGTCTGGCCCAAGCGACCGCCGAACGCACCCTTGCCGCCGGCCGTCGCCGTTTCGCCGCCAGTCGCGAAGGCGACGAAGCCGGCCGACCCGGCGGCCCCCGCCGCCGTGCCGGAGAAATCCATCGCGGTGATCCCGTTCAACAATCTCAGCGAGGAAAAGGACACCACGATTTTCGCCGACGGCGTGCACGATGACATTCTGACCAACCTGGCGGTCGTCAGAGAGCTCCATGTGATCTCGCGCACGTCGGTGCTCCAATACCGCGCCACCACGAAAACCGCCCGGCAGATCGGCACCGAACTGGGCGTGGCCTTCATTCTGGAAGGAACCGTGCGGCGTGCCGGGAAGGCCGTGCGTGTGACCGGGCAGTTGATCGACGCCCAGACCGATCGGCACGTCTGGGCAAAATCCTACGACCGGGAGCTCACCGATATTTTTGCGGTCCAATCCGAGCTGGCCCAGGAAATCGCCCGGGCGCTGTCGGCCGTCATTTCGCCGCAAGAGCGGTCGATTCTCGAGGCGCGCCCCACCCAGAACTCCGTCGCCTACGAACGGCTTGTCGCCGCCCGGTTCGCCGACCGCGAGGAACAAGCCGAGCCACTGCTGCTCGAAGCCGTCCGGCTGGATCCCAATTTTTCCGAGGCGTGGGCGGCGCTCGTCCGCACCCATTCCTTCATCTACTTTAACTCGCGCGGACAGCACACACCGGAGCGGTTGGCCCAGGCCAGGCACGCCCTGGAGACCGCGCTGCGGCTCGCCCCGGACAGTCACACGACGATCAAGGCCCAGGGAGACTTCCAATACTATGCGATGAAGGAATGGGAAAAGGCGGCCGAGCACTACCGGCAGGCGCTGCTCGTGGGTCCCAACGTGGCCGACATTCTCGAAAGTTTGGGCTACATCTATCGCCGCCTCGGACGCTGGAGCGAATCCCTCGCCGCCCTGCGGCAGGCGGCCAAACTCGATCCCGGATCCTTCAATCTCTCGAGCAACCTGGGCAGCGTGCTGGATGCGATCAGACGCTACGACGAGGCCGGGGTGTATCGGCGGCGTTGCGCCGACCTGAAACCGGAAGATCCATTTTCCCGCTATCTGTGTGTGTTGATCGAATTCTTCGGTCACGGATCGATCCAGAAAGTGGATGAGTGGTTCGCAACGCAGACCTATTTCGCGCAGGGCGATCCCAAGTTGCTCCAAGTGCGGCAGGTGTGGCTCAGGCAAAGCGGCCGGTTTAAGGAGGCCGACGAGGTCGCCAAGCGGCATCCCCGCAAGAGCACCGAAAAAACACCGCCGGCGGTGCCGCCGCCCCCTTCGATCGAGGAGCTGATCGCCCTTGATGACCTCCCCGCCGCCCGCGCGCTCGCGCAGAAATCGCTTCCCGACCTCCAATCCGCGATCGCGCGCGACGGTCAGAATTTCGGCGCCCGGCGATCCGTCATGACGCTATATGCGCTGCTCGGCGACCGGGAAGGGCTGCTGCGCGAAGGCCAGGTACTCCTTTCCTCCGGCCGCCCGGATCACTGGATCGATGGACAAAGACGGGGACAATTCGCCAACAGCCTTGCCCTCCTCGGCGACCGGCAACTGGCGCTCGACGAGCTGGAAAGATGCCTCCGGACGCCCTACGCCGGACATGTCCACGCGTTCCGCCACAACCCCAATTGGCGCGCGTTCAAGGGCGATCCCCGCTTCGAGGCCCTGCTCAGCGACCCCAAGAACAACGCGCCGTTGTTTTGAGAGAAGTAAAGGCCGAACGCGGCGGCACGTTGGCGTCTCACCCCAGCGTCTCACCCGCAATCTCCGACAACTCCACCTCGCCCGGCACGCCGAACGGCGCGGCGTTGACCGAGCCAATCGCGAGTTTGCCGTCACGGAGGTCGAGCCGCGGCCAGGCCTGGGCCGCCGCCACATAGAGATCCGGATGGCGCCGAACCGCGTGCTCCTGCAGCGCGCGCGGGAACTGCGCGAGACCCGCGAAGTAGTGGTGGCCGTTACGCTCGACGCTCGTGACGCCCAACGCCGCCTGCGCGGCGAGATCCTGCAACGTCGAGATCGGCCCCACGTTGCCCAGGTCCTCACCGCTCAGGACGGCCGGCCGGCCCGCCGCGCGCCGTTGTGCCAGGAGCCCGGCGTTGACGACGCTTTTAAAGACTCCCTTGCAATTCTTGTGGCTGGTGCCCGCGTAGCCGAGGGCCAAGGCCGCCGGCAGGCTCGCCAGTTCCGCGTCGCTCTCGTCGATAATGATCGGTGGGCGGTCCGGCCACGCCCGCGCGAGTTCGCCGATCGCCGGAGAGAGCGCCACCGCGCGATGCCAGGGCTGCTCGACGTACATCAGCCGCGGCCAGAGGGCGCGCAGCGCCGGCTCCGACTGCAGGCGACGAAAATAATCCGCGAACGACGGCACGTCGTGAAAGCTCTCGTTGCCGTCGAGCGAGAAGGCAAAACCACCGCCGCCCTCCGCCGCCAGCACCGCCGCCATCCGGGCGAGCCGGTCGCAATCGCGCGCCGCCTCGCCGTTGATTTTGATTTTGAAATGCCGCTGCCCGTAGAAACGGATGACCTCGTCCAGCGTCTGCGGCAGGCCGTCGTCGACGCGTTCTCCCGCCGCCAGATCGCCGGCGGTGATCGGATCGGACAGCCCGACCGTATGGCGTGCAAAAATTTCGACCGGCGGATCGGCCGGCAAGAAATCACCGGGCGCGACGCCGCGGAGCGCGGGCTGCGCCCAACCGAGGTCGACGCCGAAAATGTTTTCCCGCAGCGCCTGCGCCAGGGTGGCGCGGCGCGCGCGGCAGACCGCATGCAGCAGGGCGCGCTCCACGAACGACGTGCCAAAATTTGAGAGCAGCGGCGGCAGTTTTTCCGCCGCAGCCCATTCCGCCTGCGCCCCGCAAAGCTCATGCCAAAAAGCAAACGGCGTCGCGGCACGCAAAATCCGGGCATGGCCGATCGCCGCCCGGATCACCCGGAGCATCTCGTCAATTTCTTCGCCGAGCGCCCGGGTCGGATTTTTCGTGAACCACTTCGGCGGCAACAGGTCGGCCGCGAGGCCGGTTTCCATCGCGCCATCGAGTTCGAACGTGAGCCGCGCGATGATCTGCGGCACGTCGGTCATCGTCGCGATGCCATAGCGAAACGGCATGCGCGCATGCAGTTCCAGGCGGAACAGCTCGGCGGAGAGAAGTCGGATCATGGGGCGGGATTTTCTTCCGGCGGGGCGGCGGGCGCCGGCGAGTGGTTCTTTGTCCCCTCGCTCGCGCCGGCCGCTACCTGGACGGACCGAACATCGCCTCGTAATGCGGTGCCGTCTGAAAAATACCGCCGCTCCGCGCATAATAATCCGCGTCGAGCTCGAACACCCCGCGCTGGGTCCGCGCCCACGGCGCCGCGGGCGCCGGGTGATGGCTGCGCATCGTCTCCCACTGCCGGTAATTCTGGTGCCCGTTCGTCTCGAGCAACCCGAGGCCGAGGCCGGGGAACGGCGCGAGCCGCGCGGCGACGTTCTTGTTCCATTCGACCAGGAGCGGGCTCACCGTGAGATCGGCGCAGAAACACGGCACGCCGCGCTCGTGCGCGAGCTGCGCAATCTTGAGCGACATCGAAAACGTCTTCGCGATCGGTTTCAGCGCGATGGCCTTGTAGCCCATCTGGATTCGCTTGAGCGCATCGACATCGGTGTGCGCGCTCTCATCCGCCGCGACGCGCGCCGGGATGTCGCTGAGGTCGATCTCCAGCTCCTCGGGAAACGGCTCCTCGATGAGCGCGATCTGCTCGAAGGCGCCAATCGCGCGCGCATGGTCGAGCAGCCGCAGCAGCGTGTCCTTGCTCTCGTAGCGGCCATTGGCGTCGAAGTAATACGGCAGCTTCCCGCTGGCCGAGTACGGCGTGCGCGCGTGGCCGATGGCGGCGTGAATCGCGCTGATCCGCGCCTGGTCCTTCGCGAGCATCTCGGCCTGCGTCCCGGGCTGGCCGATTTTGATCTTCATGAAGAAGTAACCCTGGTCGACGGCCGCCGTGATCTCCTCGATCGGCACGGCGTACGCCATGAGCGGGATGCTCGCGACCCGGGCATGTCTGGTCGCGAGCGCGGGACGATACGCCGCCGGAATCAGCTCGTCGAACGTCGTGATGCCGTTGGCCCGCGCATACAGCAGCCACGCGGCGAAATCGACCCCGACGAGCGCGTTGAGCGCAAACGTCTCGCGCAGCGCGGCGTGCCCGGTGATTTTCTTCGCGTACGCGAAAACGTCGTGGCGGATCTCGTCGAGCAGTTCGATCGGATCGGAAAAAGTCCGCCCCTTGAGCTGCTGGACCGCCCACTCCGTCACCGCGTACATCAGCGCGTTGCCGCCGCTTTCCGAGTGCCCGGCGAACACGTGCGCGTCGCTCCAGAGCACGCCCTGCGTGCAAAGTCCGATGCCGCGCTCACCAGAGGCGCTTTCGAGCAGCGCCGCGCTTTGCCAGATTTCCGACTGGTAGCCGCCTTTGAAGCCGAAGGGTCGGACGAGCGGCTCACGTTCGAAGTTGGCGCCCACGCGGGCGATCGTGATGGGAGGAGGAGCGGTCATGGAGGTCACCGTGTGGAGAAATGGGTTTTTCGGGGTGGAGCGGCTTGTCCCCAAGACGCTGGATTGGAACTCTGCGGACCCGCGGAGGCGCGTTGGGGACGACGCGCTCCACCTCGAAGCAGCCTCAGCTGACACCGGCCTTCGCCATGTATCCCTGCAACGCCGCCAGATCCCGCTTCATCAGCGCGGGGAACTGAACGCGTTTTTCCGCCTCGGTGATCTTCGACCGCTCAAACGGCGCGTACTCGAGGTGCACTGACATCGGGCCGGAGATCTTCAGCTCGCGCACGAGCTTGAAGTAGGCGTCGAAGGGCACAATGCCTTCGCCCATCGGGACGTTCTCAATCGTCGCCTTGCCCGGCGCCTGCTCCCATTTGAAATCCTTGATGTCGGTGCATTTGATCCACGGCGCGAGCAGCTTGAGCGCCAGCGGCCACGACTGCCCGCCTTCGACGACGGCATGGCGGATGTCGTATTGGATGCCGAGACCGCGCGGGTCGAGGTCGCGCAGGAGCTCGTAGAGATCCCACACCGGGCTGCCCACCCGGACGCCAGCGTGATTCTGGATTGCTCCGTGCAGACCAAGGCTCGCGTTGAGGGCGGCGAGTTCCCTGAGCCCGGGTTTCAATTTTTCGTGGGTGCCAACCACTCCCAGCTTTGCGTCGTAGTTGAAGTTGCCGAGCCGGTAGTACTTCACCCCGTGCTTGGCCGCGGTCCGCAACAGGGTCTCGGCGTGTTTGTCTCTCAGGCTGGTGATGTCCGTGGTGATCATCTCGACCTTGAGGCCGGCGGCATGGGCGGCGTCGACCGCCCGCGGGAGATCCTCCTGCACGCGCTCCGGCAGCACATGGCCCTGCGCCACGCGGACCGTGTAGTCGATGCCGCCGTAACCGGTGCTGGCAACCAAGCGGGCGGTTTCCGCATGGGACAGCCAATGCAGCGGCTTCGAAAAAACATGGATCACCGTCGGACCACCGGCTCCGGCGGCCGGGGCGCTGGCGGCGGATGAGATCCGGGCGAGCGGCACGACGGCGCCCGCGACGGCGAGTTGGGAGAGGAAACGACGACGGGAGACTTCCAGGGAAGCGGCAGGGTGCGATTTCATGGTGACGCCCGAATCTAGCCGGACCGCCGTGGCAAATGCAACGATTAGGGGACGACGATCGATCTCGATCGCCAAATCCCCGAACTTGAATCGCGGTGCTCTGCCACCCGTCCTGATCGTAAACTTCCGCGACGATTTCAGCTGCTTGCTGTTTCCTCTTTCGTCAGGTGTTCGCGAGTTTCCCGGAGGAGAACGTTTGCGAGCAGGAGGAAATCACCCCTTCCCGCCGCGCAGCACCACGAGGTTGTCCGTGCCTTTCGTCTCGAACTCACGCCAGTAGTTCTCCTCCATCGTCTCGAGCCGCTCCTCCTCGTCGTCGGTCAGCTCCTCCGTGAGTTTGGTCGGACCCAATTCGGAGCGCAGATCGCGCTCCGCCAACCGTGACACGAGCTCGCTCCAGAACGCGTCCTCGACGAACTTGTCGATCTTCTCGGCGACGGGTCCGTCGGTGAGTTTTTCGTTCAGGAAGTACTGGCCGTTGACGTCGACCTCCACGAGGTCCGCGCAGCCGAGCGGCTCGGCGAGCACGAGGGTCTTTTGCGCCAGATCGGCATAGCGCTCCGGCATCGTGGCCGGATCATCGGGCCGCGACCCGGCCATCCACAGACCCATGTGCACGAGCTCGAGCAGCCGGGTGTATTCCTTTTGCGTGAACGAAACTTTCATGGGCCAAGCAAGGAGCGGTTGCGCGCGATCGCGCAAGGGCGGAGTGCGGGAATCGAGGAATCTGAAATCTGGCGGCGGGCATCTGACCATGCCCGGTGATCCGGGCCGAACCCGTCAGGCGTTCCGGGATTCATGGGTCTGAAATTCCGAGATTTCAGCCGCCCGATTTCACGATTTCCGGGATCGCCGCGCCGGAAACCAAGGTTGGCCTCTTCAAGGTTCCCCCGCACCGCGAGCGTTGACCAACCGCCCGATCCCGCCTCTGCTCCCCACCGCGTCGCGATGAACTCCCCAACTTCCCCGATCGCCAGCCCGGCAGAGGCGGCCCGCGTCTCCCCCGCCTCCGACCGCCTGGTTTCACTCGATGCGCTGCGGGGCTTCGACATGTTCTGGATTCTCGGCGCCGATGCCCTCGTGCAGGCGCTCGGCGAGGTCAACGGCTCGCCGGTCGCGCGTTTTTTCGCCGGGCAGCTCGATCACCGGGCGTGGGTCGGGTTCACGTTCTACGATCTCATTTTTCCGCTCTTCATCTTCATCTCCGGCGCCTCGCTGGTGTATTCTCTCACGCGGCAAATTGAACAACACGGGCGCGCCGCCGCCGCGCGCCGCGTGCTCATCCGCGGCTCGTTGATCTTCGTGATCGGCATTTTCTACAGCGGCGGCTTCACCAATCCGTGGCCCGACCTGCGCCTGCTCGGCGTGCTCCAGCGCATCGCTCTCGCCTACACCGGCGCCGGCTTGCTGTTTTGTTTTCTGCAACCGCGGGCACTCGCCGCGGTGGGCGTCGCGCTGCTGCTCGGTTATTGGGCGTTGCTCACGTTCGTGCCGATTCGCGACATCCAACTCGACCAGGCCGCTCTCGCCGCCCGGCTCGGCCACGCGAAGCCCACGCTCGCGGAAGTGCAAACCGCGTTCGCCGCGACCACCGCGCGTGTCACCGGCCACTTCGAGCCCGGCTACAACCTCACCAATCATCTCGATTTCCAATACCTCGGCGGCCGCCGGTACGACACCTACTACGATCCCGAAGGCTACCTCAGCACGCTGCCGGCGATCGCGACGTGCCTGTTCGGCGTGTTTGCCGGGCTGCTGCTGCGCCGCCCCGATCTCGAAGGCGCGCGCAAGCTGCGAGCGCTGCTCATCGCCGGCGCGGTCGCGGTCGCGCTGGGCTGGTGCTGGCACCTGCAGTTCCCGGTGGTGAAGAAGATCTGGACGTCGTCGTACGTCCTGGTCGCCGGTGGCTACAGCCTGCTCCTGCTCGGCGCCTTCTATTACATCGTCGACCTGCGGCAATGGCGCGGCTGGTGCGTGCCGTTTCTCTGGATCGGGATGAACCCGATCACGCTCTATATTTCGAGCAACGTGATCGGCTATCGTCGGCAGGCGGCCCGTTTTGTCGGCGGCGACATCAAGGCCTGGCTCGATGCGGGCATCGGCTCCGGGGCCGGCCAGGGAATGCTCGCCATCGTCGGGCTCGCGCTGATGTTCGTGTTGGCGCGTTTTCTCCATCAGCGGCAGATTTTCCTGCGGGTGTGAAGCGTCAGCCATTGGTGACCGGGCCCGCCGTGCAACTCGTCCGCGACTGCGACCGAAGCGTCGCCCCGTGGGCACTTCGGTCCGGGGATGTCGCCCGAACTGGCCCGGAAAATTCACACCTGAATCATGCCAAGGCATGAGCCACAGAGGACACGGAGCCCAGCCACGGAGGTCACAGAGCAAGACAGCTTGTTTTCGCTCTGTGGACTCTGTGCCCGAACTCGGTGCGCTCTGTGAAAAAAAGTCTTCGCGAAAAGTGTAATTGATCCGGGCCAGCCGGACCCCCCGCTCCCGGTCTCGGATTGCCGGATTGCAAATCGTCCATCGTAAACCATCTCTCCGTCATGCCCTCGGTCCCCGGTCTGCGCTCCCCCTACATCAAAGTTGGTCGTCTGGTCTATTTCGGCCGGATGCTCGACAAGATTCGGCTGCACGCCGCCAGCCAGCTGTCCGCCGACTACCTCGCCAATCTCGGCAAGGCCTTCGACGCCCGCTGCGTCAGTTTTCTGCGCGTGAATTACGACGAGCTCAAGGCCCGCACCCTCGTCGGCGATTTGAGCGATGAACAATTGCTCGCCTGGGCCGAGCAGCGCGGTGGGCCGCGCTCCGATGAGGAATGCGAAATTTGGAACGGCTTCATGATGAAGCGCGGCTGGCGCGATGTCGGCGCCGAGATTCTGGCCAAACGCATCGCCGAGAGCGCGCTCGAGGCCAAGCCCATCATGACGATGTTCGACTACCTCGATTTCGACGAGGGCCGCGATCCCGTCACCGCCCGCGCGTGGGGACCCTGATCGCCTCGTCGCCTCTTGTCATCCTGAACCAGCGATGATCCCCAAGGCCGCCCGGCGTCCGCGCCTGATCCTCGGCGTGATCGGCGTGCTGCTCGTCCTCCCGGTCGTGGCCGGCGGATGGTTGTACGGACGCCTTCGCGCCAGCCTGCCGCAAGTCGCCGGCACGGCCCAACTCGCCGGGCTCGACGCCCCGCTCACCATCGAACGCGATGCCCTCGGCGTGCCCACCCTCCGCGGCGCCAGCCGCGCCGATGTGGCCCGCGGCCTCGGCTGGCTGCACGCGCAGGACCGATTTTTTCAGATGGATCTGCTGCGCCGCTCCGCCGCCGGCGAACTCGCGGAGCTCTTCGGCCCGCGCGCCCTGCCGCCCGATCGCGCCGCGCGGATGCACGGTTTCCGCGCGCTCGCCCAGACGGTCCTGACCCGGCTCGCCGCGAACGACCGCTCCCTCCTCGATGCCTATACCGCCGGCGTGAACGCCGGCCTCGCCGCCCTGGGCGAACGGCCGTTCGAGTACCTGTTCCTGCGAGCAACACCCCGGCCGTGGCGCGCGGAGGACAGCCTGCTCGTCAGCTATGCCATGGTGCTGGACCTGCAGGACAGCCACGGCGGCTACGAGCGCACCTTGATGACCCTGCGCGACGTCTACGGCGAAGCCGCCCTCAACTTTTTCGCCCCGCTCGTCACCCCGGGCGATGCCGCCCTCGACGGCTCCACCGCGCCGCTCGCATCCATCCCCGGTCCACGTGCCATCAACCTGCGGCCACCGAAGGTGGGAGTGGTTCTCCGCAGCCGCCCGGCGGTGTCGGCCACGCCTCCACCCAGGCGCGCCGAGGAGAGCGGGCCCCACCCTGCTGATTCGTTTCCATTTCCGCCGCGCGATCCGGAGGAGATCCCCGGCTCCAACGCCTTCGCGCTCGCGGGTGCCCACACTGCAAGCGGCGCCGCGCTTCTCGCGAACGACATTCACCTCGGCCACGCCGTGCCCAATATCTGGTATCGCGCGTCGTTCGAGTTCGGCGGTCGCCGCGTCACCGGCCTCACGCTGCCCGGCGCCCCAGCCATGGTGGTCGGCAGCAACGGCGACGTCGCGTGGGGTCTGACCGCCTCCGTGACCGACACCGGCGACCTCGTCGCGGTCGAAACCAACTCAATCGCCCACACTTTTTACAAGGCGCCGGGCCACGCCGATTTCCTTACCATCGAACAACGCCACGAGACCATCCGCGTTAAAGGCGGCGACCCGGTCACGGTCGAATTCCCCTGGACCATCTGGGGTCCCATCGTCGGCACCAACGAACGCCAGCGCCCGCTCGCGTACCGCTGGATCGCCCACGATCCGGAGTCGATGAACTTGAGTCTGCTCGAGATGGAAAACGCCCGGACAGTCGATGACGCCATCGCGATCGGACATCGGGCCGGCATCTCGACGGTCAATCTCATCGTGGCCGATCGCGCGGGCGACGTCGCGTGGACCATCGCGGGTCGTTTGCCCAAGCGCATTGGCTACGACGGCCGCCTGCCTGTCACCTGGAGTTTTGGCGATCGCAAATGGGAGGGTTTGCTGGCTCCGGCGGACGTCCCGGTGGTGCGCGGCCCGGCGTCGGCCCTGCCCGGGCGGATCTGGTCCGCCAACCATCGCCAGCTCGGCGGCGAGGGGCTCGGGAGGCTCGGCGACAGCGGCTACGGCCGGCCGGCGCGGGCCGCCCAGATCCGCGACGCTCTTGCGCCTCTCACCCGTGCGACCCCGCGCGACCTGCTGGCCGTGCAACTCGACGACCGGGCGCTTTTCCTCGAGCCCTGGCACACGCTGCTGCTGGCCACGCTCACCCCGGCGATCGCCGGCGCGAAACCGGCGCGGGCCGCCCTGCGCAAGTTCGCCGAAAGATGGGAGGGCCACGCGAGCACCGCCGCGGTGAGCTATCGGATCGTGCGCGAGTTTCGCACGGCGGTTCGCGCGCGGATTTTCCGCCCGATCTTCGCACCGTGCGTGGAAGCCTGGTCCGACTTCAACTGGCGCCGGCTCGACCTCGAACCGGCGCTCTGGGCGATCTTGCGCGAGCAACCGGTTCATCTGCTCGACCCCCAATTTGCCGGCTGGGATGAACTGCTCGCCACGGCGGTCGACGACACGATTGCGGTCATCGACAAATCCGGCGTGCCCCTGCCGCAGGGGACGTGGGGTGAGCGCAACCGCGCGCGCATCCGGCATCCGTTCAGCGGAGCGTTTCCGCTGATCGGCCGCTGGCTCGACCTGCCCGCTGATCCCCTGCCCGGCGACCACGACATGCCGCGCGTGCAGACCCCGACGCACGGCGCGAGCGAACGTTTCGTCGTGTCGCCCGGCCGCGAGGCGGAGGGCATCCTCCACCTCCCGGGCGGCCAGAGCGCCCATCCACTGTCGCCCTATTTCCGCGCCGGCCACGGGGCCTGGGTGCGAGGCGACCCCACGCCGTTCCTGCCCGGCCCGGCGGCACACCGCCTGACGCTGCAACCGTGAATCTCGCCGCGCGCCTCACCCGTTTCGGTTTCGTTGCTCGACGCCAGAATTCTTCGTCGGCGTCAATGCTGCCATTCGGTGCTTCCTAACCCGGAGCCACGGGGCCGCGGTGGAGAATATTCGGCATGCGAGGCAAGCGCGGCCCGGGCCTCGGCGGCATCGTACGCCGCACCGATGCCCTCGAAAAGACCAACCGCATTCTCGAGATGCTGCCCGCCTGCCGGTCCGGAGAGGCGCCTCCCAAGTTCCGCATGAGCGGCGCCTTCTTCATACTTCATACCGAGCCGCGACGCGACGCTGGCGGCGCGCCGCAAGTCGGCGAGTCCGGCGCGACGCTGTCCGCTCAGCCACCGGTAGACTCCCCACCAAAGGAGATAGCCCGGCTGGCCGATCGTAAAGACATTCGCGTAGTCCGCGAGCACGGCGCAGGCTTCTCGGGCCGACACCGCCAAGGCTTCGGCCGTCGGCGCTTGATTGGCGCGCGCATCCTCCCAGAGCCGCAGAAGGACCTCTGCCGTGCAGTGGTACGGCTTCACGGAAAGAAAACGAGGATCCGAGTGCGCAGAGAGGCGAAGTGCGGCCAGCGCAGTCCGCTCCGCTGCTTCCGTCTGACGCTTGCGCCAATGGCCGCACGCGAGCAGTCCGAATGTGCTTAGCTTGTCGTAGCACAGCTTGTCAGGGAGGCGGTCCACGTCGATGGCGGCGAGCGTGGCGAGGGCTTCGTCCGTCCGGCCAGCGCGGAGCTGCGCGAATGCCTTCGTCGAGCACGCCGCCGCCGCGCGCGCTCCACACCACCAGCAGGTGCAGGACCGGAAAACCGCAACCCGGTTTTTGCGAGGAAGTCTGGGGATAGTCTTTTTGGTTTTCCGGGGTGTCGGGCAGGCTCAGCGTGGTGCCGTCGAACACCTTGACGACTTGACCCTGCAAGGCGGGATCCGAGGCGACGGCGCGGGCCGCCTGGCGGGAACACTGTGCGTGGCTGCACGCGTGTCTCGCCGCCCCCGGCTGGATCAGCGAAGGCCACGTGCAAGACCGCGGGCCTGGCGCCGGCGGTCCGTGTTACCAGCGAACGCGCAAGGTCAAGGGCAGGACCGTCAGCGTCGCACTCTCGAAAGAACAATACGAATGGCTCGCGGCAGTCACGCAAGGGTTCACCGCGCCAGTTCGAGGATATGAAGGAAAAGAGACGGTGTTCGACTTTGTTTCATTTGCTGGAGCCGGGCGGGAAATGGCAGACGGCAATCGCGAGCCCAGTCTGGTTGGCGAGATGCTGTAGTTTCTTGCGCCACTGCTGCCCGTCATTCTCGTAATTGCCGACCAGTTCCTTCTTCTTGGTGTCCACCGAAATCACCGGCCAGCCCTGCTTCAGCGCCAGCCGCACTTCCTTGTTGATGTGCCGAAATTGGGCGTCTCGG